>VFQP010000718.1_pt1 | contig 55479 bp, 52 predicted proteins | sample 3512351 | NCBI WGS metagenome assembly VFQP01 (sample SAMN10412372, study PRJNA504923) | tailings metagenome | isolation source: Relicate 1 Philex TSF1 revegetated site | place: Philippines: Tuba, Benguet | collected 2017-08-29 | reverse complement strand
ATCCTCGACGAGCCCACCGCCGGCGTCGACATCGAGATCCGCCGCGGCATGTGGCAGACGCTCAAGGAGATCAACGCCGCCGGCACCACGATCATCCTGACCACGCACTACCTGGAGGAAGCCGAGAGCCTGTGCCGCAACCTCGCGATCATCGATCGCGGCGTCATCGTCGAACAGGGGCCGATGCGCGCGCTGCTGTCCAAGCTCGACGTCGAGGGCTTCATCTTCGACATTGACGGCACGCTGCCCGCCGCGCTGCCGCAGATCGACGGCGCCGTGCTCCAGGCCACCGACGATCACACGCTGGACCTCGACATGCCGCGTGCGATGGACCTCAACCGCGTCTTCGCCACGCTCGACGGGGCCGGCATCCGCGTGCGCTCGATGCGCACCAAGTCCAACCGGCTGGAAGAACTGTTCGTCCGCATGACCGGCCCCAAAGCCGCCCCGCAGCCGGAGACCGCGGCATGAGCACCCACACCACACATACCGACGTCGCCGCCGTCGAGGGCAGCGCGCAGCGCCACTGGGTGGCGCTCGGCACCATCGCGCGTCGCGAGATCGTCCGCATCCTGCGAATCTGGGGCCAGACCCTGGTGCCGCCGGCGATCACGATGACGCTGTACTTCCTGATCTTCGGCGGGCTGATCGGCGCGCGCGTCGGCGAGATGGACGGCATCCGCTACATGGATTTCATCGTGCCGGGCCTGGTGATGATGAGCGTGATCCAGAACAGCTACGGCAACATCTCGTCGAGCTTTTTCGGCGCGAAGTTCGGCCGCCACGTCGAGGAACTGCTGGTCAGCCCGATGCCGGCCTGGGTGATCCTGGGCGGTTACGTGATCGGCGCGGTCGCGCGTGGCCTCGCCGTCGGCGTCATCGTGCTCGGCATCGCGATGCTGTTCACCACCGTGCGCATTCCGCATCCGGTGATCACCTTTGCCACCGTGCTTCTGGGCGCGACGATCTTCGCCCTGGCCGGCTTCGTCAACGCGGTCTACGCCAAGAAGTTCGACGACGTCGCCATCGTGCCGATCTTCATCCTGACCCCGCTGACCTATCTGGGCGGCGTGTTCTATTCGGTGTCGCTGCTGCCCGGCTGGGCCGAGACCGCGACGCATGCGAATCCGATCTTCTACATGGTCAATGCGTTCCGCTACGGCCTGCTCGGCGTCAGCGACGTCTCGCTCGGCGTGTCGTTCGCACTGATGGCCGGTTTCGTCATCGTGCTCGGCGCATTGGCGCTGTGGCTGCTCAAGCGCGGGATCGGGCTGCGCAGCTGAGTGACGGGCGCGGCCCGCAGGCCGCGCAGGCCAAAAACCGCGTGCGGTAGCATGGCCGGTCACTCGCCGCCGGTGACCGCGCCCGTGACCACGCGCTTCCGCATTCCGCACACGCTCGTCCTGCTGTTCCTGATCATGATCGCGGCCCTGGTCGCGACCTGGCTGCTTCCGCAGGGCAGCTTCAGTCTGGAAGCGGACGAGGCGGGCCGGATGATGGTCGTGCCCGGCACGTATGCGGTGCATGCCGAGCGCGTCTGGCTCAGCCCGGCCGCGCTGTTCACCTCGGTGCCGCGCGCGCTGGCCGATGCGCAGGCGATCATCTTCTTCCTGCTGATCGTCGGTGGCGCGATCGCGGTGCTGCGCGCGACCGGCCTGATCGATGCGCTGCTCGGCTGGCTGCTGCGCACGCTCGGCGGGCATCCGGCGCTGCTGATCCTGCTCGGCACGGCTGCGTTCGCCGCCGGCTCCGGCACGCTCGGCGTGTCCACCGAATACATTCCGTTCGCGGCGGTGCTGGTCGCGATGTGCCTGGCCATGCGCCTGGATGCGATGACCGCGATGGGCATCATGATCGGCGGCTACGTGGTGGGCTACGGCGTGGCCTGGACCAATCCGTACACGGTGCTGGTGGCGCAGGACATCGCCGAACTGCCGCCGACATCGGGGATCGGCTTCCGGCTCGCGCTGTTCCTGCCGTTCGTGCTGATCGCCGCGCATCACGTGTGGCGCTACGCGCGCCGCGTCGCCGCCGACCCGGGCGCGAGTCTGATGGTCGGTGTCGACAGCGCAGCGCCGGCCGCCGCCGCCGAGCATCCGCCGTTCGACCGCCGTCATGCGGCGATCGCCGTCGTCGTGATCGCCGCGGTCGTGCTGATGGTCTACGGCATTGCGCAGCGCGGCTGGTATCTCACCGAACTCGGCGCGCTGTGGCTGGTGGTCGCCCTGGCCGCGGGCCTGATCGGCCGGCTCGGCGTGGACGAGACCGCGCGCCGCTTCGCTGCGGGCGCCGCGGAACTGGCGGTGGTCGCGCTTTTGGTCGGCTTCGCGCGTTCGATCGCGTTGATCCTCGAAGACGGCCAGGTGCTGCACACGATCGTACACGCGGCGTCGATGCCGCTGTCGCGGCTGGGGCCGGAACTGTCGGCGGTGGGCATGCTGCTGATGCAGACGTTGATCAACTTCTTCATTCCGTCCGGCTCCGGCCAAGCATTCGCGACGATGCCGATCATGACCCCGCTGGCCGACGTCGCCGGCGTCGAGCGCCAGGTCGCGGTGCTCGCGTTCCAGTTCGGCGACGGCTTCGCCAACCTGATCCTTCCGACCAACATCGTGCTGATGGCGATTCTCGGCATGGCCGGCGTGCCGTACGACCGCTGGTTCCGCTTCGCCTGGCCGTTGATGCTGAAGTTGATGGCAGCCGCGTCGATCGCCCTCATCATCGCGGTGTGGATCGGCTACGCCTGACGCAGGCACCGCGATGGCCGGCACATCTCGCGATGCGCGGCAGGCGCTGGCGTCAGCCGCGATTGTTCTGCATGAACCGCAGGAACTCGCAATTCTCCTGGTACGCCGCTTCGTTCTCGCGGCGCTGCGTCTGCTGTACCTGCCGCAGGCGCGGCATGTGAGCGGCCACCCGGGCTTCGAACCCGGGGCCCCGGCCTTCGGCAGTTTCCCGCGCGACGAGCTGCTGCATCTCCGTCTCGCTGAACCCGCACACTTCGGCCATTGCGCGACCGGCAGCCGCGGCTTCGGCGGCCACGTCCTCCGGCGTCGCGGCGGTCGCCGACTGGCGCGCCTGTTCGTTCCAGGCGTCGGGGGAAAGCCGCTCCTCCCCGGCGGCGGGAGTTGGCGGTGTCACATCAGGCGCTGCGGTGGTGACGTCGCTCGCGGTGTCGGGCGCGGCAGGCGCCGATCGATCGCATGCGGCCGTGGCCAGCGTCATGCCGGCAATCAGGAGAATGGAAGCACAGCGAGACGTACGGGCCATCGTGACTCCTTGTCGATACCTGGATCCAGACGTGCAGGATACAGACGACGCACAACCGCGCCCACCTTGCTCGGAGGTCGGTCCTGACGCCGCACGCCGTCGCCGCCCGTTACCATCACCGCATGCGCATTCTCGTTCTCGGCGCCGGCGGCACCGGCGGTTACTTCGGCGGCCGCCTCGCGCAGGCCGGTGTCAACATCACTTTTCTCGTGCGCCCGACGCGCGCGGCGCAGCTCGCGCGTGAGGGGCTGCAGCTCCGCAGTGCCCTCGGCGATGCCGATCTGCAGGTGGCCCACGTCACCGCCGATGCGCTGCCGGCGCTCGCGGCCGAGCGCCCGTTCGATCTGGTGCTGCTGAGCTGCAAGGCCTACGACCTCGACAGCGCGATCGAGGCCGTCGCACCGGCGGTCGGTGCCGGGACCGCGGTCATGCCGATCCTCAACGGCCTGCGCCACTACCCGGTGCTCGACGCGCGCTTCGGCGCCGATGCCGTGCTCGGCGGGCTGTGCTTCATCAGCGCGGTGAAAGGCGAACACGGCGAGATCGTGCATCTGCCGTCGCCGCCGTCGATGACCTTCGGCGAGCGCGACCCCGCGCGCAACGGCAGCGCGCGCACGCGTGCGCTGGAGGCGGCCTGTGCACGCGCCGAGGGTTTCGACGGCGTGCGCAGCGACACCTTCGCGCAGGCGGCGTGGAACAAGTTCGCCTTCCTCTCCAGCCTGGCCGCAGCCACCTGCCTGATGCGCGCGAGCATCGGCCGCATCGTCGACGCCGACGGCGGACCCGCCTTTCTCGGCGCGCTGCAGGCCGAATGCCTCGCCGTCGCGGCGGCCGAAGGACAGCCGATTCCGCCCGAGGCCGCGCAGCAGGCCCGCGCGCTGCTGACCAAGGCCGGCTCTGCGGTCACCGCGTCGATGCTGCGCGATCTCGAGTCCGGGCAGGACGTCGAAGCGGCCCAGATCGTCGGTGACATGGTCGAGCGCGCACGCCGCGCCGGCCTGGGCGTGCCGCATCTCGAGGCCGCGTGGGTCCATCTGCAGTGCTACCGCAGTCGTCGGGCCACGCCGCAGACGCCGTGAGCCGGCGACTCCGGCTTCGCGCTGCGGCTGCTAGGGTCGTGTGCACCGACGCCAGGAGTTCCCCATGATCCAGCCCCGTTTCCGCGCCATCGCGGGCCTCGCCGCGCTCGCCGCCACGCTCGGTCTCGCCGCCTGTGGCGAGCGCGCGCCGCCCGCTGCCGACACCGCCGTGCAGACCGACACCGTCGACGACACCCGCACCGTGCCGAGCGAAGCGGCGCGTGCACAGCAGTCCGGCGAAGCGACCACCGGACCCGATGCCACGCCGCGCGCGGACGCGCCGATGGACGGGGCGCCGCCGGCAGCGATGCTCAACCAGCTCGCGGGCCTCGGCGGCGCCATGCATGCGGCGGTCGAACTGTGCGAGCCCGACATCGGTCCGGCGCAGCTGGCCGACGCGCGTGCGCGCCAGCAGGCGGAATTCGTGCGCCTCGGCGGCGACGCCGGCACTTTCGAGCAGGAATTCAACACCGCGCACGGCCGCGTGCAGGCGCAGTACCGCAGTGCGACACCGGCGCAGCAACAGCAGATGTGTGCCGAGCTCCAGCAGATGTCGCAGCAGGCGCCGTCGCCCAGCCCGCCCCAGGGCTGAGCGGGACGCGCGTCAGTCCGCGGCCACGGGCGCGGGCTGACCGCCGGCGGCATCGAAGTCGCCACCGATGAACACCGACAGCTGCGCCGGATCCAGATGCCGCGCCATCGCGGCGCGGATGTCGGCCGGCGTCAGCGCGCGCAGGCGGTCTTCGAACGCGGCCGAGAACGCCATGTCGCGTCCGAGATAGAGATTGTCGTTGAGCATGCCCACCAGCTGCGCATCGTTGGCGCGCGAGGTGCGGCGCGCACGCAGCAGTCCGTCCAGCGTGTCCGCCCGCTCCGCATCGGGCATCTCGGTCTCGCGCAGGCGCTGCAGCTCCTCGCGGAAAGCCGTCTCCACCTGCGCCATGTTCTGCGGTGCGGCGATCGCGTAGCCGCCGAAGCTGCCGACCGGGTCGAAGGCATTGGCGCTGAAGTTCGAACTCACGCTGTAGCTCAGGCCTTCACGCTGGCGGATACGGTCGGCCAGTCGCGATTTCATGCCGCCGCCGCCGAGCACGTGATTGCCGAGCAGCAGCGCCGGATAGTCCGGATGGTCCTGGTCCAGCGCCAGCGCCTGGCGCGCCATGAACACCGCATTCGGACGGTCGGGCGTGGGCAGGCGCACCTGTGCGGGCGGCCGCGGCGTGGCCGTCAGCGGGATGCGCGCGAACGGCGTGGCCGGTGTCCAGTCGCCGAACAGCCGCTCGAGCTGGGCGTGCACGGCCTCGGCATCGACGTCGCCGACGACGGCGATCGTGGTGCCTGCGCCCATGCCGTAGAACGCGCGATGGAATGCGCGCAGCGCGTCGATGTCCAGCGCTTCGAGCGCGGCGATGCGCTGCTCGAACGTCGGGCTGTGATACGGGTGGCCGGGCGGAAACGGATCGAAATGCTGCGCCATCGCCTGGTTCGCCAGCGCGCCCGGCTCGGTCATGCTGCCGCGGATGCCGGTGATGGCCTGGGTGCGCAGCTGGGCGAATTCCTGCTCGGGAAAGGTCGGCGTGCGCAGAATCGTCGCCAGCAGATCGAGCAGGGCGTCGACGCGCGCGCGGTCGGTGCTGGCGCCGACGTTGACCGCGGTGGCGTTGCCGCCCACCGACAGCGTCGAGCCCAGCCGGGTGAGTTCCCGCGACAGGCCCGCACGGTCGAACGCACCCGCGCCGCGCATCAGCATCGCGCCCGCCATCGAGCCGGCCTCGGCCTGCCCGTGGAGGCTGGCTTCGTCGCCCAGGCGCAGCGTCATGCGCAGCTGCACCGCGCCGCCACGCGTGGCCTTGTCGAGCACTGCGAGCTTCGCGCCGTTGGACAGCGTCCAGGTGCGGGTCCGTGCATCGATGTTGGCCGGTGACGCGTCGAAGGCCTCGCCGGCGGCCAGGGCCGGGCGGCCCACGTAACCGGCAAGCAGCGTCTCGGCCGACGGCGGCTCGGGGATCACCACGCGCTCGGCGCGGTCGGTCGGCACGAAGCGGCCGCTGGTGCGGTTGTCGGGCTTGAGATAGGTCGCCGCGACGCGGATGACATCGTCGACGCTCACCGTTTCCAGCCGGTCGCGGGCGAGCAGCAGCAGCCGCCAGTCGCCCTGGGCGATGGCTTCCGACAGGGCCACGCCGACCGCGTTCGGATCGCGCATCGCACGCGAATAGCCGGCGAGCAGGCGCTCGCGCGCCTCGGCCACCTCGGCCTCGGTGAACGGCGCAGCGGCCGCGTCTTCGACCTCCGCCAGCAGCGCCGCCTGCAGGGCGTCCATGTCGGCGTTCTCGGGCGCTTCCACCAGGAACGCCAGATAGCCGGCCTCGTCGAGCGCGTACGACGTGGCCGATACGCCCGTGGCCGCGCCGCGTTCGACCAGCGCGCGGTGCAGACGCCCGCCCGGCGTGTGCCCCAGGACCTGGGCCAGCACCGACAGCGCCGCGCTGTCGGGGTGGCGCCCGGCCGGCGTGTGGTAGCCGGTGGCGAGATACGGCGTGCGGCCGACGCGGCGCACCTCCACGTGCCGGGCACCGTCCTGCGCCGGCTCGCGCGTGTACGTGACCGGCCGCGCGCGCTCGGGCCTCGGCAGCGCACCGAAACTCGCGCCGACGAGCGCCAGGGCCTCGACCGGATCGAAATCACCGGCGATCACCAGCACCGCGTTGTCGGGCTGGTACCAGGTGCGATAGAACGCCTGCAGGCGCTCGATCGGCACGTTCTCCACGTCGCTGCGTGCGCCGATGGTCGCATTGCCGTAGTTGTGCCACTGGTAGGCCGCGCCCATCACCCGCTGCAGCAGCACGCGCGTGGGGCTGTTCTCGCCCGATTCCATCTCGTTGCGCACCACGGTCATCTCGCTGTCGAGATCCGCGCGCGCGATGTGCGAATTCACCATGCGGTCGGCTTCCAACCGCAGCAGCCAGGCCAGGGTGTCGGGGTCGCTGGAGAAACTGGCGAAGTAGTTGGTGCGGTCGAACCACGTCGTGCCGTTGTAGCGGATGCCGCGCGCCTTCATCTGGCCGGGGATGTCGGGATGCGTGGGCGTGCCCTTGAACACCAGGTGTTCGAGCAGATGCGCCATGCCGGTCTCGCCGTAGCCCTCGTGGCGCGAGCCCACGCGGTAGGTCACGTTGACCGTGGTCACCGGGCTGCTGGGATCGGGAAACAGCACCAGCTGCAGGCCGTTGTCGAAGCGGTACTCGGCGATGCCCTCGGCGCTGTGCACCGGCGCTTCGATCCGCGGCGCGGCGGTCGCGGACAGCGCCGTCCCCGCGGCCAGGCAGACGGCGAGCAGGCCCACGCGAAACCGGCACAGCATGCGGTGTTTTCCCTTTGCGGAGACGATCGCCGAAAATAGCAGATCGCGCGCGGTGGTCCGGGCGCCCGGACCGCCCTGTCAGGAGGCGCGCGATGATCGAAGTGCGGTACGCGGACGACCGGCTCGCCGTGGTCGACAAGCCCGCCGGGCTGATGGTCCACGACAGCAAGCTCGCGCGCGACGAACACGATTTCCTCGCCGATCGCCTGCGCGCGCAGTTCGAACGCCCGCTGTTTCTCGTGCACCGGCTCGACCGCGCCACCAGCGGCTGCCTGCTGCTCGCCTTCGACCGCGACACCGCCAGTGCGCTCGGCAGCCAGTGGATGGCGCGCAGCGTGGAGAAGCACTACCTGGCGATCTGCCGCGGCTGGCCCGCGGAGGAGAGTCTCGTCGACCACCCGCTCGACGGTGGCCCCGGCAAGCCGCTCAAGAAGCCGGCGCAGACCCGCTTCACCCGCCTGGCGACGACCGAACTCGCCTTGCCCTCATCGGACTTTCCGACCTCGCGTTACGCGCTGCTGCGTGCCGAACCGCTGACCGGACGCTTCCGCCAGATCCGCCGGCATCTCAAGCACCTGTCGCATCACCTGATCGGCGACACCAGCCATGGCGACGGCCGCCACAACCGCCATTTCCGCAGACTCGGCATCCACCGCATGCTGCTGCACAGCGAGCGGCTGGTGTTCGACCACCCGCACACCGGGCAGCGGCTGTGCGTCGAGGCGCCGCCGGGCGACGAGTTCGCCCGCGCGCTGATGCTATTTCCGGGCACCGCGGCGGGCTGAGCGCCGCGGTACGCGTGGCTCAGCCGGCCGACGCGCCGGATTCGAGTTCCGAGCGCAGGTCGCGTTCGAGCTGCTGCAGCATCGGGATCACCAGGCGCTGCACCGCGGTCATCGTGTTCTGCATCAGCAGCGGCATCTTGTCGAGCAGGTTCTGGCCGGCCGGGCTGCTGTAGAAGTTCACCATCGCCTCGGTGTCCTCGGCGGTGAAGGTCTCCATGTAGATCTCGCGGTAGATCGGTTGCAGCGCGTCCCACGACAGGGCCGATTCGACCGCGCGCAGCGACGACGCCGCGGCGCGCAACGCCGCCTCGCGCTGCTGCGGATCGGCGTCCTGGGTGAGCTGGGCGATCATCTGCTGCTGCGAGGCCATGACCTGGGGAATCACCGCATTGGCGGTCTGTTCGGCGCGCATCACCTCCAGCAGGCGGTCGATCTGGGCTTCGCTCGGCGGCGCGGCGTGCGCGAGCGGTGCGCAGAAGGCGAGGGCGAGCAGGGCGGCGAGGTGCAGGCGACGTGCCATCGGAGAACTCCGTTTGTCCGTGAGTGGGGCGCTACTGTAAACCGTGACCGCCCGTGTGCCGGCCGCAGGTGCCCACACGGCGTGCGTCGGGCCAGCGTCTACAATCGCCGCCGATGACCAGCCCGCCCGCCATACCCGAAGAGGAACTCGTCGAACGCTTCGTGCGTGCGAGCGGGCCTGGGGGGCAGAACGTCAACAAGGTGGCCACCGCGGTCGAGCTGCGGTTCGACATCGCGGGCTCGCCGTCGTTGCCCGAGCCGGTGCGCGCGCGGCTGCTGGCCCGGCGCGACCGCCGCCTCACCGATGCCGGCGTGCTGGTCATCAACGCCCAGCGCTTCCGCACCCAGGAGCGCAACCGCGAAGACGCGCGTGAGCGTCTCGCCGCGTTCATCGCCACCGGGTACGTGGTGCCCAAGGCCCGCATCGCCACCCGCCCCTCGCGCGGCGCCAAGGAGCGGCGGCTGGGGGAGAAACGCGAACGCAGTACCATCAAACGCGGTCGCGCCGTGCGCGACTGGGACTGACCCGCCCTTGCAGGCCCCTTGCGCCGAGGACGCATGAGCACTTCGAAGTACCCGTTCCTGATTCCCGTACCGCCCAATGCGCCCCGCGTGAAGCCCAGTCGTCTCGCGCGCTGGATCGGCCGCAGCATCCTGCGACTCGGCGGCTGGCGTGTGATCGGTCAACTGCCCGACGTCTCGCGCCTGGTGCTGATCGGCGCGCCGCACTCGTCCAACTGGGACGGCGTGTGGGGCTTCGCCGCCAAGGCGGCACTGGGCCTGGACATCCGCGTGCTCGGCAAGGATTCGCTGTTCCGCGTGCCGGTGCTCGGCTGGGCGCTGCGCGGCCTGGGCGTGATCCCGGTCGACCGCAGCCGCGCCTCACGGGTGATCGAGCAGGCCGCGGCGGCCATCCACGGCCCGGAGCCGTTCTGGTACGGCCTCGCGCCCGAGGGCACGCGCAAGCGGGTGGAACGCTGGAAGACCGGCTTCTGGAAGATCGCCAAGGCCGCCAACGTGCCGATCCAGACCCTGTATTTCCACTACCCCGACAAGGTCATCGGCTTCGGCCCGCTGATCCAGCCCGGCGATGATCTCGACGCCGACATGGCGATGATCCGTGCCTGGTACGCGCCGTGGATGGGCAAGAACCGCGGCACGGTCTGAGCCCGCGCGGCCGCGCGGCGCTCATTGTGATGCTCGCCTTTGCGGGTGTGCTCGGCATTGCTGCCCTGCTGTGGACGGGACAGGCCGTCGGCCCGTCATCGTCAGCGGCGTCGTCATCGAAGGACGATGCTGACGGAGCGTCGGCGGATCTCGATCCCCGCACCGCCAGCGCGCAGGCCCGCCGTCTGGCCGATCGGGCTCTGCCACCCGTCGACCAGCCACTGCGCCTGATTCACGCGGAGCTGCGCAAGCACGCCGCGTCCGGTGACGCGCGCGCGGCCTGCCGTCTGGCCGCCGAATTCGAACGCTGTGACGGCATGCGTGAGCAGCATCGCTCACTCCTGATGTTCATCGAGGGGCACGACACCACGCTCGCGCGCGAAGACCTGCCCGAACCGCTTCGCATGCGCCTGACGGCCGAGTACGCGGCCCAGCGCGCCGGCAGCGAGCAGCTGGCCACCGACCTCGTGCACTGCGAGGGCGCACCCACCCTGAGTGCCGAGGCGCGCGCCCGCCTCTGGCGGCAGGCCGCACTGGCCGGCCATCTGCCATCGATGCGCCACTACGCCAGCGGCAACGCCTTCCGTCGCAACGATTTGCTCGATGCGCTGCCGGCGCTGCAGATCTATCGCCGCGAAGCCGAAGCCATCGCCACCCAGGCCGCCGCGCATGGTGACGTTGAAACCATGCGCGCGCTTGCGGTCGCCTATTCCAACGGTAGCGATGGTCGCTTCCGCCCGTTCCTGGCACAGGTGGTGGTACCGGACCTCGTCCACGCGCTGGTCTGGTACCGGCTGCTCGACACCCATCCCGATATCACCGCGCTGGCCCCGCAGCACCCGCAACGCGCGGCCATCGCACGCGGACGCGCCAGCGTGGAAGCCGCCGCCAGCCCCGCCGAGCGCGAGGCCGCGGTCGGCCTCATGGCCCGCTACCCGCAGGCCCATGATCGCGTGGGCGATGAGGTGCCGCCGCTGCGCCGGCTCGCAACCGGTGCCGATGCGGTCCAAGACCTCGCCCCGGCAGCGTGCGCCGGCACCCGCTTCGCCGGCACCTGACTCCCGACTTTGCCGATCCCGGGCATTCGGGGGCGGCCAACCAACGGCCTATTCCACCGCCCCCGCGACAGGCGCACGCTGCGCGGCTGGCGGGCCGCACGACGCGACCGACGCCATCACCGCGTTGTCTTTTCCGGAGTTGCCACCCATGTTGCGTCCTCTGCTCCTGTCGTCCGCGATCGCGCTGGCCCTCGTCGCCTGTGGCGACCGCACAGCCCCCGAGTCCACGATGCCCGCTACCGAGTCCACCGCCGCCACGCCGGCCGAGAATGCGTTGATGACGGCCAGCACGCTGCCGTTCCAGGCGCCGCCCTTCGATCGCCTGAAAGACGCCGACTACCAGCCGGCCATCGAAGAGGGCATGAAGCAGCACTTGGCCGAAATCCGCGCCATCGCCGACAACCCCGAGGCCCCGACCTTCGAGAACACCATCGAGGCCATGGAGCGCAGCGGCGAACTGCTCACGCGCAGCGCCAACGTGTTCTTCATGCTCACCGGCGCCAACACCAACGAGACCCTGCAGGCCGCCGAGGAAGCGCTGGCGCCGAAGCTCGCCGAACACAGCGACGCGATCTATCTGGATCCGGCGCTGTTCGCGCGCGTCAAGACGCTGTTCGATCAGCGCGACACGCTGGGCCTCGATGCCGAGCAGCGCACCGTGCTCGAGCACACCCACGACGGCTTCGTCCGCGCCGGCGCCCTGCTGAGCGACGCCGACAAGGCCGAGCTGCGCGCGCTCAATTCGGAGTCGTCCACGCTGTCCACCGCGTTCGGCAACAAGCTGCTGGCGGCCAGCAACGCCGGCGGCGTGTTCGTCACCGATGTCACCGAACTCGACGGCCTGGACGAGGGCGCGATCGCGGCCGCCGCCGATGCCGCCAAGGCCGCCGGCAAGGACGGCCAGTGGCTGCTCACGTTGCAGAACACCACGCAGCAGCCGGTGCTCGCCTCGCTGAAGAACCGCGCGCTGCGTGAGCGCGTGCTCGCCGCATCCACCGGCCGTGCCGAGAAGGGCGATACCAACGACACCCGCGCCACCATCCAGCGCCTGGCCGAAATCCGCGCGCGTCAGGCCCAGCTGCTCGGCTTCCCGAACTACGCCGCCTACAGCATCGCCGACCAGATGGCGAAAACGCCCGAAGCTGCGCTCAAGCTGCTCACCGACACCGTGCCCGCCGCCACCGCGCGTGCGCGCGCCGAGCTCGCCAAGATCCAGGGCGTGGTCGACGCACAGAACGGCGGCTTCACCGCCGGCGCCGCCGACTGGGACTTCTACGCCGAGCAGGTGCGCAAGGCCGAGTTCGATCTCGACGAGGCGCAGATCAAGCCCTATTTCGAGCTCGATCGCGTGCTCAAGGACGGCGTGTTCTTCGCCGCCAACCAGCTCTACGGCATCACCGCCACCGAGCGCACCGACATCCCGGTCTACCACCCCGACGTGCGCGTGTTCGACATCAAGGACGAAGACGGCACCCAGATCGCCCTGTTCTATCTCGACCCCTTCAAGCGCGACAGCAAGCAGGGCGGCGCGTGGATGGGCAACTTCGTCGAGCAGAACGGCCTGACCGGCACGATTCCCGTCGTCTACAACGTCGAGAACTTCACGAAACCCGCCGCCGGCCAGCCCGCGCTGCTGAGCTTCGACGACGTGACCACGCTGTTCCACGAGTTCGGCCACGCGCTGCACGGCTTCTTCTCGAAGACGAAGTACCCGTCCGTCGCCGGTACCAACACCCCGCGTGACTTCGTCGAGTTCCCCTCGCAGTTCAACGAGCACTGGGCGCTCGACCCCAAGGTCTTCGCCAACTACGCCAAGCACTACCAGACCGGCGAGGCCATGCCGCAGGCGCTGGTCGACAAGATCGTCACCGCCCGCACCTTCAACCAGGGCTACGCCACCACCGAATACCTCTCGGCCGCCCTGCTCGATCTCGCCTGGCACACGCTGCCCGCCGAGGACGCCAAGCAGGACGTCGACGCGTTCGAGAAACAGGCACTCGCCAAGTACAAGGTCGACCTCGCCGCGGTGCCGCCGCGCTACCGCACCAGCTACTTCAGCCACATCTGGGGCGGCGGGTATGCGGCCGGCTACTACGCCTACTTCGGCGCCGAAGTCCTCGACCACGACGCCGTCCAGTGGTTCCGCGAGAACGGCGGCCTGACCCGCGAGAACGGCCAGATCTTCCGCGACAAGATCCTGTCGATCGGCCATTCGCGTGATCTGGCGGTGGCGTATCGCGAGTTCCGGGGGAAGGAGCCGAGCGTGGAGCCGTTGTTGGAGCATCGTGGGTTGAAGTGATGCGACACAGCTGACGCGCGAGGCGCGGGCTTGAAGAAGCAACACGGATCGGGGCGGCCTTCGGGCCGCCCTGCTTCTTTTCCAAATCGTCAAGCGCCGCGCTATGTGACGGATTCGTCTGACAACGCGTGTGTGTCGCATAAGGTGCCTTGCCCCCGCAACGACATCAGCGAGGCTGCGCACAAGCATCTGATCTCGAATGAATCTTCCACGGTGGCGCAACGAATCTTCACGCGCCATACTCGATGCAATACCCCACATCCGGGGTCGAATACTAGTCAGGCGCCATGACACATATTAGAACGTGATGGGGGATATCACGGTGGCCGAAGAAGACGCAAATGGTTCCGAAGATTTTGACCTCTACATTGACTTCGTCGAGGGTCGAGGCTCGCCTTCGCGAGTCTTTCACTCCATGGGCGAGCTCATCGATTCCTTCTCTCAGCTGGATCAGGTCTTAGCCGGAATAGTTGCCGAGGGCTCGCGCGCTGAGATTGTCCTCGATGAAGTCAAAGGCGGCTCCATCCGGTCCAAATTAAGAAGCATCATTGCGGACATCCCTGATGACGCACTGAAAGACGGAGAGTGGAAAAAAGTTCTAGGCCACTTCCTTGTCCGGGGGAAGCATGTCTTGCTGGAGTGGCTTAAAGAGAACCCGGAGATCACTCAGCTCGAGCAAGTGCGGAATCTGCAAGATCTACTTGCATTAGAAGCCGAGCGCACCGGCGTTCGCCTCCTGCCAATGTACCGCCCAGTCGATCTGCGGACGCTCCTTGGGGTGATCGCGGAGATTGATCGGTCGGTCCTCCTATTGGATCCGCGAGATACGGTCCGGTACGAGAGCCCGTTTGGGCAAGTAACAATTGCTCATACGCAACATGTGCATGAAGAGCTCATCCGCGAGCTCCTAACCCGAGAGATCATCTCGGCCACCGACGAACGCATTGTAAAGATTAAAAAGCCTGATTTCCTTGGGCGGTCGCAGTGGGTGCTGAAGTATGCGGGGCATAACATCAACGCAAACTTCGATGACCTCCCGTGGCTTGTCTCCTACCAGTCAGGCGAGATCGATGTGAAGCCAGGTGATTCTCTGCGTGTTGTCATGCAGGAAGAGGTGTACTACGGCTACAGCATGGAAGTTGTCCATGCAACGTATACAGTCATTGAAGTTCGCGAAGTCATCCGGCCGGTCCTTCCGCAACAGTCTGGCTTCACGTTCTGACAATTCGTCCAAGCCGACGCCGCTTCGCGGAGCGGCTTAACTCAGGTGTTAGGCAGCTATGGACGCATCCGACCTCATTGCAGCATTCGCCCTAGTCGTTTCGCTGCTGTCGGCATGGGTCAGCTATCGCGCGTATCGCCATTCCTTGCGGGTCAAAGCGGAAGAGGCGCGGCTCACCTTCTCACGAGAGAAGTCTGAGTTCTTGGTGAGGATCGACCGGGCACGGAAATGTTTTGACCGTCTGGAACAACGCATTAGAGGGCAGCTCAGCAGAATCGAGTCTGCCTCCGACAGCGCGAAGCTAGCTCTCGCGGCCGAGGCCGAGCAGCTAGGAGCGGACCTGGCGTACCTTGAGGGTTGCCAGCGGCAGGCATGGTCGCTCTGGGACGAGACGTATGAAATGGGACAATCCGGAATGGCTCACCACAAGCCGCGCTTCCTCGGACTCATTGAAGACGACGAGGAATTCGTCAACGGTGCTTTGGCACGCTGCGAGCGAATTGAGAAAACAATTACCCAGACGGGCAAGAGCTTCAAGATGTTCTTCGTGTAGCCGCCTAACCATTCATTTCAGGTAACGGTGCCAGGTTCACTTTCGCAGAAATAACGGTGCAATAACGGTGCCAGGTTCAGTTCTCTTCGGCGGTGGGCGCGGACGCGTGCGGTTGCCAGTAGCCACTGAACTGCGGCCGCAAGTAGACCTTCGGAATACGCACGCGCACCGGTGAGCGCAGCGGCGTCCCGGGAACGTCCGTTGCGATGATTGCGGTCTGTGGCGGCCGCTGGAAGACGCATAGGCCATCCAGCTCGGTGTGGAACCGGAATGGGCGACGCTCGCCGCCGATCGTGGCTTCGGTGTCGTCTGCGTATTCGATCGGTTGGATACGGCCGCGTTGCAGGCACTCGCCGCGATGATCCATCCAGAACGCGGCGTGGCGGTCGGCATCGTTGGGATCGATGATCGAGGTTTCGGTCAACGGGAGATCGAGACGCATGTTGCGCGCGCCATCGGCTTCGGGCGTGCGCACCCAGAGCAGCAGCGAGGTCGGGTGATATCCGGCGATGCGCGGCACCGGCAAACGCAGCACGCCGTCGGCGTCCGGCGCGACGCCGCGCACGCCCAGCTTGCGCCATTGCGTGCCCCGCAATCCCGCGGCGCGGTTCTTGTCGTAGGACAGCGACACCGGAGGCCCGCCGTACGTCTGGGTGCCGAGTGTCGTGCCGGGCGGCAGCGTCAGCACGATCTCGCCGAATGCCGGCATGGCCCGATAGGTGGCCGCGTCCACGGTGCGTGTCTGGTGATCCAGCTGCGGGCTGCCGAAGCCGTCGTTGAGCGTTCGCACGTTCTGCGGAAATTCGCGGATGGCACTGCAGCTGGACAAGATCGCCAGCAGCATCGCCGCTGCGGCGAGACGCCACTGACGCCTGGGGCGCAGCTGTGCCGCGAGGGATCGCATTGCCGACATGTCGAGTTCCGGAAGCGGTGGCACGGTGCCGATGACCGCACGGCGGTGCGGAGCGTATCCGAAAGCCGGACGAATCTTCTTCCTGGGCCGATGCGCGTCGGCCCCGACCCTCGATCGCGATACTGCCGAGTGTCCGACAACGCGGTGGCAAACAGCGCCCCCCGCGAGCGCACGTTGTCTGGCGTGGCCCCGCCCCGGCGAGTCGCCGTCTCGCGTGGCGGAGCGGCCTCCAGGCCGATGCCCTGGGAACGACCGCCGGTCCGCGGACGATGGCCTGCATGCCAAACGCGGCGCATCATGGCGCGCACAGTGTCCGCAGGAACGACGGCATGCCCACTCATCGCATCTTCGCGACACCGTTCGCGTCCGTGTATCCGATGTACGTGCAGAAGGCCGAGCGCAAGGGGCGCACCCGGGCCGAGGTGGATCAGGTGATCTGCTGGCTCACCGGTTTCGACGCCGCGGGATTGCAGGCACAGCTCGATGCCGCTGCGAGCGTCGAGGACTTCTTCGCGCGGGCACCGGCGATGCATCCCAACCGCGCGCAGATCACGGGTGTGGTGTGCGGCGTACGGGTGGAGGATGTCGAGGATCCGCTGATGCGCACGATCCGCCAGCTGGACAAGCTGGTCGACGAAGTCGCGAAAGGCCGGCCGATGGAAAAGATTCTCCGGTCGTGATCGTGCGCGCTGCGGCCGACGCAGGGGTCTGCACGGCTCGGCGCTTCTGACGAATCGGCATGCTGCGTGAGACGAGGGTCCATGCGGCGCCGGCCGCTCATCCCCCCGCGTGACGTACACCCGGGGCCCGGCACGGAATCGATCCGGTTCTTCGCACCGCAGTTGATTTCCATGGGTGGCTGGCCGAGCGCCGCACGCGCCTGAGCGTTGCACGGCGGCGTCGACACGCTGGACGCCGACCGGCCGAGCATGACGTGGCCCGAATCGGTGGACGAGGCGCTGGACTACGGCTGGATCGAAGGCGTGCGCCGGCGCATCGCCTTGGTGTCCTACAGGATCCGCTTCACGCCGCGCCGTCCGGGGTCGATCTGGAGCCGGGTGAATCTGGCCAAGGCCGAAGCGCTGATCGCGCAGCAGCGCATGCAGCCCGCGGGGCTGGCCGCGTATGCGGCGCGCACGGCCGAGAAATCCGGCGTGTATGCGTTCGAACGCGCGCAGCCGGCGGCACTGGCGGCGGACGAACTACGTGCGTTCAAGCGGGAGGCAACGGCGTGGCGCTATTTCGAGAGCACCCCGCCGGGATCTCGCAACGTGGTGCTGCACCGGGTGGTCAGTGCCACGCGCCGCGAAACCCGTGCACGCCGTCTGGCGCACCTGATCGAGGCCTGCGTCGGGCAGCGACGGGTGCGGTCGGCCGTCATCGCGGGTGCCGGTCCGTCGTGCGCTTCGCATGGGAGGACCGGTGTTTCGCCTGGCGGCATGGTGTGGGCAACGAGGACTCGGTGGCCGCACACTGGTCGCCATCACAGTCCCTGGTAACGGCCATGCCCCGTTTCGTCGTGTTGCTGCGAGGTGTCAACGTCGGCAAGGGCAACCGGGTGCCGATGGCGGCGTTCACGTCGCTCCTCGAGGGCCTGGGGTGCACCGGGGTGCGCACGCTGCTCAACAGCGGCAATGCGGTGGTCACCGCGCCGCGCCGGAACACGACGGCGTTCGCTGCGGCGGTGGCCGAGGCGATCACCGCGCAGCTGGGTGTGACCACGCCGGTGATCGTGAAGTCGTCGGCGGAGTTCGCGCGCATCGTGAGTGGCGCCCCCATGACACCGGCCGCATCGGACCATGGCGCCTTCCTGGTGGCCTTCGCCCAGGCACCGGAGGGCCTGCGCATGCTGGATGCCCTGGTGTCGCTAGCTGCGCCCCCCGAGCGGCTCGTGGTCACCGCCGACGCCGGCTACCTCAGCTGTCCCGCCGGTTTACTCGACAGCCGGGTCGCGCCGGTGCTGCTCGGCAAGGCGGGGCGCGCCGTGACGACACGCAACTGGGCGACGGTGTTGAAACTGCAGGCGGCGCTGGAGGCCGGGTGAGTCGGCCCGCCCATTGGCACCGCGAGGCGCCGGCGCCCACATGTCGTTCATCCCGAGCCGGCAGTCGACGCGCCGCTTGAGCGCCGCCTGCGGTGCGATCATCGACGCATGTCGGAGCCTTGTCTGCCTCCCTATCGCGAAGCGCCCCCGCCGGCTGCGCTTGCGGATCGCATCCGCCGCGTCTGGCGCTATCAGGCCGATGTGGATCAGGCCTCAACGACGCGCGTGCTGCCCGACTGCTGCGTCGACCTGATCTGGAACGGCACGCGGCTGTTCGTCGCCGGTCCGGACCGGCAGGCGGTCACGGTCACGCTGGCAGGTGGCGCGCAGCTCACCGGGCTTCGCCTGACGCCCGGCGTGGCCCATCGCCTGCTCGGCACGTCGATGCACGCGCTCGCCGACCAGCGTATCGACGCCGATGCCGTGCTCGGCCGGCGCGGCGGCGAATTGAAGCAGCGCCTGACCGACGGGGCCGATCCGGTCCCCACTCTGCTCGCGGCCGTCGCGTCGATCGCGGTCACACCCGATCCGCAGATGGCCTGGCTGTTCGCGCAGCTCTCCGCTCCGCAGCCGATGCGCCTGCCCGCGCTGGCGCAGACGCTCGGCATCAGCGCGCGCAGCCTGCACCGTCACTGCCTGCAGGCGTTCGGCTACGGGCCCAAGACGCTCGACCGCGTGTTGCGGCTGCAGCGCCTGCTGGCGCTGGTCCCCGATACGGGGACGTTGACCACAGCTGCGCTCGACGCCGGCTATGCCGATGCCACCCATCTTGCGCACGACGTGCGTCGGCTCACCGGTCTCACACCGACGGCGCTATTGCGCGAGCACCGCGGCTGATCGCCCGTCGCGCGGCGTCTGTCCGATTTCTGCAAGCCGGCGGCGGCGCAGCGCCCCGACAATGGGCGCCTCGTCCCGCTCTCCGCCAGGTGCCGCCATGACCCGCTCCGACGCCCATCACCGCATCGACTATCTCGAATACGCCGTCGCCTCGATCGACGTCGCCCGCCGCTTCTACGGCGCGGCGTTCGGCTGGACGTTCCAGGACTACGGCCCGGATTACTGCGAGTTCCGCGACGGCCGTCTGACCGGTGGCTTCTTCCACGGCGAACCCAGGCCCGGCGGCGCACTCGTGGTGCTGGCCTCCGACGATCTGGCCGCGAGCGAGGCGGCGGTGACCCGGGCCGGGGGCCGCATCACCCGGCCCGTCTTCGAATTTCCGGGCGGTCGCCGCTTCCACTTCACCGACCCGGACGGCTATGAACTCGCGGTGTGGTCGCAGAGCTGAAGCCTCCGCGCCGCGAGCCCTGCGGCTGACGGGCTGCGCTCGCCTGAAGCGCGTGGCGACAGGGACCGCCACCGTGGGCGTCGCCGCGGCGCGCGCGCGCGAGAGGCGCGGCGACGCGAGATCGGGCGCACACTGGCGCGCCCATCGACTGGATCTGATATGGACCCCGAGACACTTGTGCGCACCGCACTGCGCGATGCCGGTTACGGCCCCGATGCCATCGGCTCGGCGCTGCCGCGGATCATGCGCATCCTGCAGGCCGAGGACGTGCGCATCGCGATGGGCCGCAGCCTGTCGCGCAAGGAGCGCGAACACGTACGCCTGCAGCTCGAGCTGGGGCTCAACGTCTCGGAGATCGTCGCGGCGCTGAAGCGCTGAGCCGAGCGGGCGCCGCGCCGTGCGACGCCTGCGACGGGTGCGTCCGGCCGTCGGCGTGCAGGTCCTGCACGCTGCGTGGCGCCATGTTCACGGGCCGGGATCACGCACCGTTCTAGCGTCGGGGGCCCCCTACGCCGGAGCCCCTCGATGAAGCACACGCCATTGGACGAACAGGTCATCGTCATCACCGGTGCGTCCAGCGGGATCGGTCTGTGCACCGCGTTGCTGGCCGCCGAGCGCGGGGCCAACGTGGTGCTTCTGGCACGCAGCGGCGAAGCCCTCGAGGACGTCGCGGCGGCCATCAACGCCGAAGGCGGCAGGGCCGAGGCCCTGCGTGTCGATATGGCCGACAGCGGACAGGTGGAGGATGCCGTCGCCCGCATCGTCGCCGCCCATGGACGCATCGACACCTGGGTGAACAATGCCGGTGTCTCGATCTACGGTCGCCTGGACGAGGTGTCCGAGGACGATCATCGCCGCCTGTTCGACGTGAACTTCTGGGGCGTGGTCAACGGTGCACTCGCCGCGCTGCCCGCCTTGCGCGCCAGCGGCGGCGTGCTGGTGAACCTGGGCAGCGAGGTCTCCGACGGGGTGCTTCCGCTGCAGGGCATGTACACCGCATCCAAGCATGCGGTGAAAGGCTTCACCGATGCGCTGCGGGTCGAACAGGAGCGGATGGACGGGCAGCCGGTGACCATCGTGCTGATCCAGCCCACGGCGGTGAACACGCCGTTCCCGCAGCACGCGCGCAACTACCTCGAGCACGAGCCCAAGCTGCCGGAACCGATGATCGATCCGCACCGGGTCGCGGAGGCGATTCTCGATGCGGCCGTGAACGGCGGCCGCGAGGTGAAGGTGGGCGCGCTGGCCCACGTCAACACCGCGCTCAGCAAGATCCTGCCGCGCCTGGCGGACCGCATGTCGGCGGCGCGCGCCGGGCAGCAAGAGCACGAGACGCGGCCCCTGCGACCCGAGGGCACGCTGTTCAGGCCCGGCCAGAGTGGACAGGTGTACGGCGTGGACAAGGACGGCGACATCATTCCGTCGCAATGAACCGGCCGCGCGCGATCCGCGGATCGCGACGCCCGTCAGCCGGAAGCCGTCACCGTCAGCGGCAGACGCCCCAGCCGCCGCAGCTGCGGGCTGGTTTCCAGATCCACCGGCATCACGTCGCGCGGGCTGGGCCGGAGCACCGGTGGCATGCCGAGTGCGGCCGGGGCGATGGTGCGCGTGGCGCGCAGACGGGCGAACGATTCGCGCAGTGCGTCTTCACTCGCGAGCACCGGGCCGTCCGGCGACGCGGCGGTCGGTGCCGTGTGCTGTTTGCCGCTGGCCTCGCGCCATTCGCGGATCAGTTCGCCGATGTCGATCTTCGGAAACGGCAGGTCGAGCTGCGCGCTGACGATCAGCGCCGGCGGCAGGTCCGCGGCGAGACACGCGCGGTAGACGAGTTCGCTGCACACCATGTGCGAGGGGTCGTCGGCAATCAGATGCTCGATGAGCTCGCGCAGCAGCCAGCGCACGCCGGCATCGGCGGGAACGCGATTGCGCAGCGTGGCGAAGACGGCCATCTGCCACAGCGCATCGAGCGGATACGGCACGTCGAGGCAGGCGTTCGCGCCGTCGGCGATCGCCGCACGCGCGGCGTCGTCCAGGGGCTCGCCGTTGCCGCGCGTGGGGCGCAGCACGTCGATGAAGTCGTAGTACGCCCCCTGGGCCAGCCGATCCGCAAGACGCACCCGGCGCGAGACCGGTGCGGCGGCTTCGACGAAGCTCGTGCCGTCCACCATCACCGCGGCATGGCTGTAGCTGGAGTCGCCGAACCAGGCGATCAGGTCGGAGACCGGGCCGATGCCGCGCATCAGCAGCACGTCACCGGGGCGCAGCGCGGCGGGGTCGACGAAGGGCGTCATGCGGGCTCCAGGCTGGGGTGGTGGATGTCGGGGCGCGCGACGATCACGCAATTGCGGCCGGCGTGCTTGGCGCGGTACAGCGCCGCATCGGCGCGCTTGAACAGGCGGGTGACGTCGTCGCCGGTCTCCAGCGTGGCCACGCCGATCGAAACGGTGAGCCCGACCAGCGTGCCGTCGACATGGCGTCCGTCGGCCTCCACCGCGACGCGCAGCGCTTCGGCCGCGCGCAACGCCGAGACCGCATCGGCGCCGTCGAGCACGAGCACGAATTCCTCGCCGCCGTAGCGCGCCACCAGATCGGTGGCGCGCACGTGACGCCGCAGCACACCGGACATCGCCTGCAGGCATGCATCGCCCACGTCGTGGCCGAAGCGGTCGTTGACCTGTTTGAAATGGTCGAGATCGACGAACAGCACCGCGAGCGTGCTTTCGCGCACGGCCGCGGCCTCGATCATCCGTGCCACGCCGATGTCGAGCTGCGCACGATTGGGCAGGCCGGTGAGCGGATCGGTCATCGCGCTGTGCCGCGCGGACACCATCTCGCGTTCCGCATAGCGCGCCGCGCGGGCGGTGGCCAGCACGAGAATCAGCGCCCCGAACGCATCGGCCGCCGGATGCAGGTACTCCAGCCACTCGGGCGTGCCGGCATGGCGCATGAAATACGCCGCACGCATCATCGCGACCACCGACACCAGGCCCCAGCCGATGAGGAAGTACAGCGCCTCGCGATCGCCGGCGACCGCGCGCAGCAGACCGATGGCGAGTGTGGTCAGGCCCAGCGCGAGCAGCAGCAGGTTCACCAGCGAGGGAATCACCGACGTGATGGGCACGAACGCGAGCACCGCCATCATCGCGCCGCAGCTCAGCAGGACGATGCGGTAAGCGCGCGCGATCCGCGGGAAACGGCGCGACACCTGCAGCAGCACGTACAGGAACGCATAGGCCGACAGCAGCCCCAGGCTGATGCCGATGCCCGCGACGCGCATGGCGTGCTCGGGCGGAAACCACGGTGCCAACGCCACCAGCTCGCCGCGCATCACCACCAGGTAGGCGGCCGTCGACAGCACCCAGACGCAGAACAGGAACAGCATCCAGCGCCGCAGCGCGAACGCGAAGATCGTCGCCACCGTGACCAGCAGCAGCTGCGCGCTCAGCACCGCGCTGCTGAACCGCACGCGGCCGTAGTCGTCGGCGAGATAGGCCGACAGCGGCTGGGCAGCCACGCCCATGGGCTGGTGCCGCGCCGTGACCATCTCGATGAAGACCGGTGCATCGAGCGCATCGGCGGGCACGACGACGCTCAGCCGATGACGCGAGCCGATCTGGGTGACGGCGGGATCGAAGGTGGCCAGCGGCTGGGGCCGATAGTCGGGCGGGGCATAGGCCACGAGGCGGGCGTCATAGGCCTCACGGATCGAGACGATCCAGTCCTCGTGCGCCATTGCCGTCGCGGACGCGGCGGCGGGGGCGATGTCGATCCGCCACCAGCGCGCGCCGTCGCGGCGCCGCAGTGTCTGGCCGGTGTCGATCCAGGCGCGTGCCCCGCGGACAGCATCGATGCCGTCCCCGTCCGCTTCGACAGGCAGCACCGAGACGCGCGCCGATGGCGCAGCGGCGGTGGCCTCCACGCACAGACCCGCCATCAGCAGCCACAGCAGCGCGACCCCCACGCTCCAGCGCATCCGTCCCCCGTCGCGTCGTCCGCGATCCCATCCGCTCCCCGGACGCGCAAGTGTAGCCCCGGCGCGACCGGGGCACGGGCCATTGCCGCCCGCGGACACGCCCCCGGCGGATCCGCCGACGGACGGTCTTCCAGGCCCGGCCCGCGTTGCACCTCCGCGCCGGCGCCGGAGTGCGTCGCCCTGCCCGTCGCGGTGCCTGCAGCGCGCAGGCCGGCTTCGGATGCGGACCGCCGTCGTCGCTCCAGCGACCGCACGCGCCGCACAACGCGGAGTCCGGCGCTGCGGTCGCGAGCAATGCCCCGCCGCCTGCTAGCATCTGCCGCCGTCGTCATCCCGGCGACGCAGGCAAGGGGATTGCAATGAAGCTTCGGGGAATGGGCGCCGCTCTGGCGCTGGCACTGGGTGTCGCCGGCACGGCGGCGGCCAACGACGGGCAGACACGTGAAGTGCCGTCGCAGGACGGGTCGTTCACCGGCGAGATCGTCGGCACGCCGGCCGAGGACAGCAAGTTCGCGCAGCTGCAGATCGGCATGTCGATGCAGGACGTGCAGGAGCTGATGGACCGCGCACCGGACCGCTTCCACACCTACGAATCCGGCAAGCGCTGGATCCCGTTCTATTTCGGCAACGACGCCACACGCCTGCAGGCGCTGTTCCGCGGCGAGGGCTGCCTGATCTTCACCGGCGGCAACGTCTGGGGCGGTGCGGGTGGCGATCTGATCAAGATCGAGGTCGATCCGTCGGGCGCGTGCTACCAGCCCTGACGGTCGCCACTCGCGCGACGAGATCGCGCGCTCTCCGGTCCGCACGGCGCATGCATCGCGCCGATGCGGGTCGCCTGTTCCGACACGGAGGTTGTCCATGCTGTCTTTGTTCCTGCTCGCGGCGACATCGGCCGCGCCCGCGGCTGCCGACGTTCCCACGGTGTGTCTCGAGACCACCATTGCCGCCAATGGCCGCACGCGCAACACGCGGATCGTCGAAGGCTCCGGTGATCGACGCGACGATCGCGGAGCCCGGCGGTATCTCGAGGTGCTCGATTTCGCGCGCCTGCCGCTGGGCGTGCGACTCGGCCAGACGGGGCATGTGATCGTCGAGGTGCTCGGGCCGGACAGGTGGAGGATGGACGTGACCGGCGGTGAGCTGCATGCCAGCTGTGCGGCGGCGCGTGTGGCGCGGGGAGACGCCCGATGACCACGAGACACGATTGCCGTGTCGCCGACGCCCCGGGTCGCGACAGGCAGCGCTGCGGCACCACTGCGCTCCATATGACTGGCAGCAGCGTCTTGCTCGGCCTGGCGCTGGGCCTGACCGCATGCGCGGGCACTGGCCCGGCGGCCGAGGACGCGCGCTGGCTGCAGCCACCGCAGGCGATCCAGCTTGCTGCCGAGGCCGCGCCGCGGGGCGTCGCCGGCACGTTCGTGATGCGGGTCCAGGCCACCGGTGCCGACGGCGGCCGGGTGTATCTCAATTCCGAAGCCGACTACCGCGACCAGCGCAACCTGACGATCGCGATCACACCTGCCGCCGCCGGCGCCCTCGCCGCCCGGCTCGGTGCGCCGCCTGCGGTGGCCCTCGACGGCGAGCGCATCGTCGTCCATGGGGTCGCGACGCGGGTGCGGATCGATTTCACCATCGCAGGCCAGCCGAGCGGCAAGTACTACTACCAGACCCAGGTGCAGGTGACCGACGCGGCGCAGATCCAGGTACCGGCTTCGGGCGTGCGGCTCTAGACCGGCGTTCTTCACCCGCGCGGTGGCGCCCCCGGCGTACGCTCGCCGGCGTTCCGCCACGAGCCGCGTCATGCCGTACCCATCCGCACCCCGCCGTCGCACCGGCGCCTATGTCGCGATCGCGGCAATCGTCGCATCCATCGGCGGCGCCTTCGCGTGGACCGCCGGCTGGCTGACGCCCGATCGGCTGACGCCGGCGCGCATGACCGACGCGATCGAAGCCACGTCGACCACGCCGTACCCGGGCTTTCGCCGCGCGCACGCCAAGGGCCTGTGCGTGACCGGCCATTTCGAAAGCCATCCGGACGGCGCGGCCCTCAGCCGGGCCCGCGTGTTCGCCGACGCGCGCACACCGCTGCTCGGGCGGATGTCGATCGGCGGCGGCTCGCCCTACGGACTCGATGCCCAGGCACGCGTGCGCAGCATGGCGCTGGTGCTGCGCGCCGGCGACGGCAGCGAGTGGCGCATGGCGATGAACAGCTTTCCGTTCTTCGGCGCGGCCTCGGCCGAGGCCTTCTTCGAGCAGACCCGCGCGTCGGCGCCGGACCCGGCCACCGGTAAGCCCGATCCGGCGCGCATGGCCGCGTATGCGGCTGCGCATCCGGCCGCGCAGCGTTTCGCCGCGTGGGCGAAATCCGCGCCGTGGTCCGACAGCTTCGCCAACACGGCCTACAACGGCGTCCATGCCTACCGCTTCATCGGCCCCGCGGGCGAGCGGATGGTGCGCTGGTCGATGCGGCCACAGGCGCCGTTCGTCGAGATGAGCGCCGCGCAGCGCGACGCGGCCGAAGGCGACTACCTGCAGGACGAGCTGCGCGCGCGCCTGGCCGACGGGCCGGTGCGCTGGGACATGGTGGTCACCGTGGCCGGGCCGGGCGACGACCCGGCGGATCCGAGCACGCCGTGGCCCGACGACCGGGCGCAGGTGACCGTGGGGACGGTGGTGCTCACCGGCGCACAGGACCAGGCCACCGGCGCCTGCCGCGATCCCAACTTCGATCCGACGATCGTGCCCGGCGGCGTCGCGCTGTCGGACGATCCGATCCTCGCTGCGCGCGCGGCCGTGTACGCGCAGTCCTTCGACCGCCGCGAACGCGAGATCGCCCGCGGCGCCGACGTCGGCGGCACCCCGCCGCAGGAGACCACACGATGAGCGCCGCACCCGATCGTCACGACGCCGTTGCCCGGTGGCTGCACTGGAGCATGGCGCTGCTGATCCTCGCGATGCTCTTCATCGGCGTGGCGATGGTGGCCTCGATCACGCTGCGTCCCACGCTGCTCGCGCTGCACCGGCCGATCGGCATCGCCTTGCTGGTGCTGGCGGTCGTGCGGCTGCTGCATCGCCTGCGGCGGCGCACACCGGAACTGCCGCGCGATCTGCCGCGCTGGCAGCGCGCCGCTGCGCACGCGTCGCACGTCGCGCTCTATGCGTTGATGCTGGCGATGCCGTTGATCGGCTGGGCCATGGTGTCGGCGGCCGGCAATCCGGTGGTCCTGTGGGGCGACGTGCACCTGCCGGCCATCGCGCCGCACGATCCGGCCGTCTACAGTGTGTTGCGTGCCGCGCATGCGTGGCTCGCGCGCGCGCTGCTCGCGGTGATCCTGCTGCATCTGGCCGCCGCCCTGCATCACGCCTGGGTACGCCGCGACGGCGTGTTCGCGTCGATGGCCGGCGGGCGTGTGCACCGCCCCGGCTGACCGCTCCCGCAGCGCATGCGCCGCGCCGCGTGCCATGCCGACCCCGACGGCCACCCCCACACCTGCAGGCTCCGGACTGCGCGTTGTATGGACCTTTGATGCAGACCGACCAGATCCTGATCCTCCTCATCCTCGCCTGCACCATGGGCCTGTTCCTGTGGGGACGCTGGCGTCACGACATCGTCGCGGGGGCCTCGCTGCTGGCTTGCGTGGCGGTGGGCCTCGTCGGCGCCGGTGAGGCCTTTGCGGGGTTCGGCCATCCGGCCGTGATCACCGTCGCCAGCGTGCTGGTGCTCAGCCGGGGCCTGCAGACCTCGGGCGCGGTCGATGCGCTCACCCGCGTGGTGTTGCCCGGCAAGGCCGGCCCCATGCTGTCGATCGCCGCGCTGACCGGCCTGGCGACCGTGCTCTCGGCCTTCATGAACAACGTCGGCGCGCTGGCGTTGCTGATGCCGGTGGCGATCCAGATGGCGCGCAAGCAGGCGCTCGCGCCCGGTCAGGTGCTGATGCCGCTGGCGTTCGGTTCCATCCTCGGGGGCATGACCACGCTGATCGGCACGCCGCCCAACCTCATCGTTTCCGGCTTCCGGCAGGAGGCGGGGGGCGCCCCGTTCTCGATGTTCGACTACACGCCCGTCGGCGCGGCCGTCGCCGTGGCCGGCGTGCTGCTGCTGGTGCTCGGCGGCTGGAAGCTCGTACCGGTGCGCCGCGAGGCGGCGGTGGAAGGCTTCGATCCTGGCGCCTATCTCACCGAGCTGCGGGTGCCCGAGGGCGCACGCGCGGTGGGCAAGACGGTGCGCGAGATCGAGGCGATGCTCGAGGCCTTCGACGCCCAGGTCATCGGCATGGTGCAGGCGGAGCTGCGCGTGCACGCGCCCAATCCGTCGCGGGTGGTGCGCGCGGGCGATGTGCTGGTGGTGGAGGCGGACGCCGACACGCTCGGCGAAGTACTGAGCAGTCTCGGTGTGCGTCTGGAGGAAGACGTCCCCCACGAGAACGACGGGGAGGCCGACGCCCAAGATGATGAGGACGACGCGGCCGACGGCGACCGCCCGGAGTCCGGTCCGGTCGCCGGCCGCCGCCGCGATCCGGCGCCCGGCGCCCGGCGTCGGACGCGCACGGGCGAACCGGACCCCGAGAACGCCGACGCCAGCGACACGCCCGAGCCGGCGCGCACGCCGCACGCCGACGTAGTGCTGCAGGAAATCGCGGTGCTGCCGGGATCGGGGCTCGCCGGCCGCTCGGCCACCGATCTCGGGCTGCGCGCGCGCTACAGCATCAATGTGCTGGCGATCTCGCGCGCCGGTCACCGCTCGCGCCGGCGCCTGCGCACGCAGGCCTTCCAGGACGGCGACCTGCTCCTCGTGCAGGGCACCCAGGCCGCCATCAGCGGTTTCGCGTCCGAGTTCGGCGGCGTGCCCCTGGCCGAGCGCGCGCTGCGCATGCCCGACCGGCGCAAGGCGCTGACCGCCTCGCTGATCATGCTCGGCGCCATCGTCGCCACCGCCTCGGGCCTGTTCCCGGCGGCCGTGGCCTTCGCGGCCGGCGTGCTCCTGTCGATGATCCTGCGCACCGTGCCACCGCGGGATGTCTACACCGCCATCGACTGGCCGGTCGTGGTGCTGCTGGCAGCGCTGATCCCGGTGGCCGGCGCGATGGAATCGACCGGCACCGCGGACCTGATCGCGCGGGTGCTGTTCGAAACCGTGGGCCGAGGCCACCCGGTCATCGGTCTGGCGCTGATCCTCGTGGTGACGATGACGCTGTCGGACCTGATGAACAACGCGGCGACGGCCGCGGTGATGTGCCCGATCGCCATCGGCGCGGCGAGCGCGCTCGGCGTCAACGCCGATCCGTACCTGATGGCCGTCGCGGTCGGCGCGTCCTGCGCGTTCCTCACTCCGATCGGACACCAGAACAACACGCTGATCCTGGGTCCCGGCGGCTTCCGTTTCGGCGACTACTGGCGCCTCGGCCTGCCGGTGCAGCTGCTGGTGCTCACGGTCTCGATTCCGATGCTACTGCTGGTCTGGCCGTTGTAGGCGGGCGCACGCCCCGCCGACACCCGGGCGGGCACACTGGCGCGTCGTCGTGGAGGCCCCGCCTGGCCCGCGATCCGCATCCCGCACAGCGCGTCCGCCGACCCCTCGGCAGCCGTCGACGCGTTCGCGGCGCCGCGCGACCATCCGCACGCCGACGCCGCGCAGGCCCTGCTCCGGCAGTGGATCGCGCTGCCCTGACCGGCGCGGTACCGGCGGCCGCGGCTTGAAAACGGGCGGGCGGCCCGCATGTCCAGCGCCTGTCCACGGCCATCCGTTCCTACCGTCATGACCACGACCACCGAAACCCGCACCTTCGAAGCCGAAGTCGCCCAGGTCCTGCACCTGGTCACGCATTCGCTGTACTCGCACAAGGAGATCTTCCTGCGCGAGCTGATCTCCAACGCCTCCGACGCCTGCGACAAGCTGCGCTTCGAGTCGATCGCCCACCCCGATCTGCTGGCCGGCGCGGGCGAGCTGCACATCGACGTCAGCTGGGACAAGGCCGCGCGCACGGTGACGATCCGCGACACCGGCATCGGCATGTCGCGCGACGACGTGATCGCCAACATCGGCACCATCGCCAGCTCCGGCACGCGCCGCTTTCTGGAGGCGATGAGTGGCGAGCAGAAGGCCGATGCGCGCCTGATCGGCCAGTTCGGCGTCGGCTTCTATTCGGCCTTCGTGGTCGCCGACCGCGTGACCGTGCTGACCCGCCACGCCGCCGCCGCGCCCGAGGCCGGCGTGAAGTGGGAGAGCGACGGCCGCGGCGAGTACTCGCTGGAGGACGTCACCCTGCCCGACCGCGGCACCACGGTGGTCCTGCACCTCAAGGCGGATGAGGACGAATTTCTCGACGGGTGGAAGCTGCGTTCGCTGGTGCGCAAGTACTCCGACCACGTCGCGTTCCCGATCCGCATGCCCAAGGACACGCCGGCACCGGCCGAAGGCGAAGCGGCGCCGGTCGACGCCGCCCCGGAGTGGGAAACCGCGAACGATGCTTCGGCGCTGTGGACCAAGTCCAAGTCCGACATCAGCGACGCCGACTACCAGAACTTCTACAAGTCCCTCGGTCACGATTTCAACGATGCCGCCGCGTGGACCCACAACCGCGTCGAAGGCAGCCAGAGCTTCACCACGCTGCTGTACCTGCCGTCGCAGCCGCCGTTCGACCTGATGATGGGCGGCCGCGATGAGCGCAAGGGCCTGAAGCTCTACATCAAGCGCGTGTTCGTGATGGATGCCGCCGAGGAGCTACTGCCCAACTACCTGCGCTTCGTGCGCGGCGTCGTCGATGCCGACGACCTGCCGCTCAATGTGAGTCGCGAGATCCTGCAGCAGAACCGCCAGCTCGACCGCATCAAGGGCGCGTGCGTGAAGCGCGTGCTCGACATGATCGAGAAGCTCGCGCGCGACGACGCGGACAAGTTCGCCGCGTTCTACAAGGCTTTCGGCAACACGCTCAAAGAAGGCATCGTCGAGGACGCGGGCAACCGCGAGCGCATCGCGAAGATCCTGCGCTTCGCCTCGACCAAGGGCGACGGCGCCGCGCAGACCGTGTCGCTGGACGACTACGTCGGCCGCATGCCGGTCGGCCAGGACACCATCTGGTACATCACCGCCGACGGCTACAAGGCCGCCGCCGGCAGCCCGCAGCTCGAGGCCTTCCGCGCGAAGGACATCGAGGTGCTGCTGATGTTCGACCGCATCGACGAGTGGATGCTCGGCAGCCTGCACGAGTACGCCGGCAAGTCGATGAAGAACGTCGCCAAGGGCGAGCTGCCGCTCGACGAGGCGGACAAGGCGAAGCAGGCCGAAGCCGCGACCGCCGCCGCGCCGCTGGTCGAACGCATCAGGACCCTGCTCGGCGACCGCGTCGGCGAGGTCCGCGTGTCCGCGCGCCTGACCGATTCGCCGTCCTGCCTCGCGCTGGCCGACTATGAGATGGCCCCGCACCTCGCCCGCCTGCTGCGCGAGGCAGGCCAGGCCGTGCCCCACGCTGCGCCCACGCTCGAGATCAACCCGCAGCACGCCCTGCTGCAGCGAATCGACACTGAAGCGGATGACGCGAAGGCGACCGATCTGGCCACGCTGCTGCTCGAACAGGCCGAGATCGCCGCAGGCGCCCCGCTGCCGGACCCGGCTGCGTTCGTGCAGCGCATGAACCGGGTGCTGTTGGGCAGCTGACCGGACCGCGTTCGGTCCATCACGACTCGCTGCAGGCGCCCGATGGCGCCTGCAGCCAAATGCGGGATCAATGTTCCGCAATCTGGAAGCTGCGACGAGGCAGACGTGCGTGCGACCGCCACGCGCACTGCGTTGATCGATCGCATATCGGCAAGCGATCACGTATCGCCGCAAGTCGACGCGCGGCGCGTTGCGCGTGTCCATCATCTTCCCACCCGGCAGCAGGACATCCTCTGATTCCCCGGCGCGCGTGCGTCAGGCATGCTGGCATCGATATCAGCGGCGGGAGGCACACGATGGCCCAGGGAATCGGACGGCCGGATCGTTCCGCACGTTACATCGCGACGCTGTTCGTCGTGACCGCGCTCACCTCGACAGGATGCAAGGGGATGGTGATGACACAGGGCTCCACGCCAGCTGCGTCTGCGGACGTACAACCTGGTCCCTTGACCGAGTGGCCACTCAGGTTCCGAGGGCACAATTTCGGCATCGCGACTTATGCGCTGCAGGAGTACACGGTCGTGTACGCCAATCGCCCCTACTCGGGCGGCCCGCGCCCTGCTCGGGAAGACGTGCACCCCAATTCGCTCAATGCGACCGGTGCCGGCCACATCATGATCCGCAACTTCCCACCGCCTGCCTTGGTGAAGTGGAAGAGCCGCGACGGCACGCCGCTGGAGGCGGAGGTCGACATCGGGCGGATCTTCAAGGACGAGCTGGTGCGCTACGACGCGCCTCGCGAGGAGATTTCAGACCGCACGCCGGCGATCAATCCGGACATCGTCCTGGAGATCAACGACCGGACGATCAACGTGTACATGCGCGCGTTCCTCTCGTTGAAAGCGCCGCGAACGCCAGGGAATCCGCACAGCAATTTCCGACGTGATCTCGTCCTCGCATGGAGTGAGACCTACTGATCGATATCCGCATGGAGGCGTAGCGTGGGCGGAAATCGGTCACCGGACTACCTGCACGCGAAGCATCGAAATACCGCGTGGCTTTCCCCACGCCGTCGCGCGGCGATCGCCTGTTTCCCGACCGGCTCAGCTGAAGCAGCCTCTGGCCTTGATCCGAGGCCCATACAGCTGCGCTTCTCAGATGCACGCCGCTAGCGCCACTCAGCCCAGGAGCACGGAAATGTCTGTCAGGACCGGGTACCCATCTGGCTCACGCCGCCACCGAAGACTCGCGGCGGCGATCGTCGCGTCCGCACTGACAACGACAGGATGCCAAAGTACGGCGATGACATCGGGAGTGGATTCGGCACCGTCTCCGGCACGTGCACAGGGCGAAGTACGCGAATGGCCGTTGCGATTCATGCGCCACAACTTTGGAATCGCGCCGTATGCCGTGCAGGAGTGCACGGTGCTGTATGCCGAACGGTCGCATACGAGCGGGCCGCGTCCGCGTCTGGAGGATGTGCATCCCAATTCGCTCAGAGCAAAGACTGCAAACCATCTGATGATCCGCAACTTCCCGCCGCCCGCCGTGGTGAGGTGGAAGAGCCTGGATGGGACTGCGCTCGAAGCGGAAGTCGACATTGGCGAAATCTTCAAGGACGAACTCGTCGTCCATAACACGCCCCGCCACGAGGCCTCGGAGCGCACGCCCATGGTCAACCCGGACGTCATCATGGAAATCAATGATCGAAGGATCAATATCTACATGAATGCGTTCATCTCGTTGAAGCAGGCGCGTATCCCCGGGAACCAGCACAGCGATTACAGAAGTGAACCCGTTCTGGCCTGGAGCCGGACGTACTGATCCGATCCACAAGGAGGTGGAGGATGGGCGGAAATCGGCAACCGGATGGCGTGTACGCGACCGTTGCCAGCACCGAACAGCTTGCGAGCTTCAACAGGGCCGAGCGCGGACTCACGAATTTCACTGCGCCAATCCTGCTGGATGAAAGCCGGCCTGAACAGCGTTTGTTCGTTGCGTCCTTCGACGGCACCCGCAACAGTAAGCGGGATCCTGACAAGTTCACCAATGTCGCCAAGATCGATGAACAGATCCGCGGATATGCAGAATCTGCCACGGCTCGGCTTGGCTACTCGCCCATCGGCCGAGGTTACGTCGAGGGGCCCGGCACGCAGGGTGGCGTGAGTGGAACGATCGATGCGGCGTACGGAAGGAGTTACGAGGCGCGCATCGAGAACATGTACCTGCAATTCGTCACTGAAGCAAAAACCTGGCTGGACGAAAACCCTGACGCCGACATCCGGATACTCTCCAACGGTTTCAGCCGTGGCGCCGAGCAGGCGGCCGGGTTTACCCGGCTCGTAGAGGAGCGGGGAATTCAGGACCCGACAGGTGCGGTCGTCAAGCGCGATGCAGATGATTTGATCGTCGGCCAGGTCGTCTATCCAAATCCCGCGTTGCGCGCGCCCGGCACCGTCGTCCAGGCGGCCGTGCTGTTTGATCCTGTGGGCACCGGAGCGCCACGCCAGCACGATCGTCGCCTCGCGGAATCCGTCGTGTCCGGGTTCCAGATCACCGCGTTGGACGAACGTCGCAATCTGTTCCAGGGCACATTGATCACGGACCCCGGCCAGACCGCGGATGGTCGCTTCCTCAATGTGAGTGTCGCGGGTGCACACAGTGATATCGGGGGCGGCTATCGCAGGGACGGGCTCGGTGCCCTGGCCGGCAACCTCGCGATCGACTACACCAACGCCCTGATCCGCCCGCCGCCGCTGGAGAAGCGGGCCCTGCGCGACGATCCGGACCGGTACGTGATCCATCGCTCCGAGCAGCATGCGGCCTTCCACGGCACCTCGATCTTCGACCGGAACGGCGCACGTGGGATGCAGGATCTGCTGGCGCCGCCCGCGCTGTGCCGGATCGACTGCCGCGATGCGATGCCGCGCAACGAGGCGATGGCGGCGGCGTTGGACTGGCAGCGTGTGGAAATCGGCCCCGTTCAGGGCACCGTGCCGGTTCGCGCGGCGCCGGACGCCGCCGCGCACGACACCCGCGCGTTCACGCACGACCTGCTGTCGGCGGCGGCGCGCGACGACGGCGCCGCGATCACCGAGCGTCTGCGCGCCGAACTTGCAAGCGATGCCGGCCAGGCCTGGCTGCAGCGCGGGCGCGAAGCGCTGGAGTTGCAGACGCGCACCGTGCCGGACCCTGTCCATGCACCGGTGCCGGGGCCGGCCGTGCCCGCGCTGTAGACCGCGACGCGAGTCCGCGCGCTGCCGATCCGGAGGGACGCGCATGGTCACGCCGCTACGCGGCATTGCCGGCCTCGACGCGGACAGGCCAGCCGACGGCGCGCCGCCGCTCCCACGGCGCGTCCGTGCGCCGGCAGTGCGCTCAGAGCCCGGACACGTAGCCTTCCAGCAGCTCCTGCTGCGGCAACGTCTGCGGCCAGCCGCCGGACAGCGCGCGGTACAGCGACACCGCATCGGTGACGGTGCGGGTGCGGCTGGCGGCAAAGGCATCCTCGGCCTGCAGCTGGGTGCGCTCGGCATCGAGCACGTCCAGCAGACCGGTGGCGCCGGCGTCGAAACGCAGCCGCGCGAGCGCGGCGGCCCGGGCGCTGTCGCGGGCGGCGCGTTCGAGTTCCACGTCCGCGTCGTGCGCGCGGTCGAAGCGCGCCAGCGCATTGGCGGTGTCTTCCAGCGCGCGCAGCACGGTCTGCTGATAGCGCGCCAGTTCCAGCTCGGCATCGGCGTCGGCCGCGGCGATGCGTGCGCGCACGCGGCCGATGTCGAGGAAGGACCAGTCGATGCCGAGCGCGACGAACCGGGTTTCGCTGTCGCGTTCGAACAGTCGGCCGAGGTCACCGGCCTGGCTGCCGATCAGGCCGCCCAGGGTGAAGCGCGGAAACAGATCCGCGGTGGCGACACCGATGCGCGCGGTGGCGGCGTGCAGCCGATGTTCGGCCGCGGCGACATCGGGACGCAGGCGCAGCAGATCCCCGGGCGTGCCCGGATCGATCGTGCGCGGCACCCGGGGCAGGGCGACCGCGGGCGACAGCATGGCCTGCAACGCGTCCGGCGTGCGCCCGCTCAGGACCGCGATGCGATGGATCGCGACCCGGATCTCGGCTTCGAGCGCGGGGATGCGCGCGGCCGTCGCCGCCGCCTGCGCCGACGCACGGGCGGAATCGAAGTCGCTGTCCTGGCCGGCCTCGCGACGCGCCTCGACCAGGGCCAGCGTCTGCTGCTGGTTGCCCGCGTTCTCGGTCGCCACGCGCAGCCGCTCCTGCAGGCCGCGCAGATCGAAATACGCCGTCGCCACCTCGCCCACGACCGCCACCTGCAGCGCGCGCAGGTCGTCGGCGCTCGCCGCGACCTCGGCGCGTCCGGCTTCGACGCTGCGGCGCACGCGACCGAAGACGTCGAGTTCCCAGCTGGCGCCGATGCCGGCGTCGAAGCTGTCGCTCTCGCGTGCATCGCGCGGCACGCCGGGTGCCTGGTCGGCGCTGGCGCGGTTGTTGACCGCGCTCGCGCTGGCGTCGAGTGTCGGCAGCTGGTCGAAGCGCGCGCCCCGCAACAGCGCGTTCGCGCGGTCGTAGCGCGCGAGCGCGATGCGCAGGTCGTGGTTCGCAGCCAGCGTGTCGTCGACCAGTGCATTCAAGGTCGGGTCGCCGAAGGCCTGCCAGAACGCGGAATCGGTCACCGCCGGTGCATCCGCTGCCGCCGCCGCGCCGCCGCCGTCGAAGGTCTGCGGCACCGTCATCGACGGCCGCACGTGGTCCGGTCCGACCGCGCAGGCGGCGAGCAGCGCCGCGGCCAGCCCGGTGATCAGCGGGCGCGTCACCACGGCAGCACCTGGTCGAAATAAAAGTAGCCGCCGGTGGGGCCGTCGTCGTCAATCAGGGCGAGGCGCACGCTCGTCTTCGCGCCGTCGGCGACTTCGAGTTCGCCGTTCTGCTCGTCGCCGGCCTTGTTCATATCGGTGCGCACATAGCCCGGGTGGATCGTGTTGACCTTGATGCCGGTGTCCTTGAGCACGTGCGCCAGATGCACGGTCCATGCGTTCACCGCGCTCTTGGAGACGTTGTAGGCCGGCACGCCCTTGAAGTCGTAGATGAAGGACTCGGGATTCTGGTGCTCGCTGATCGAGCCGAGCAGGCTCGACACATTGACGATGCGACCGGCCCTGGATTTGCGCAGCAGCGGCAGCAGTGCCTGCGTGGTGGCGATCAGGCCGAAGACGTTGGTTTCGAACGTGGTGCGCCAGGTGTCGAGCGACTGCCCGGCGGCCCCGAGCTGCGCATCGTCGATCACGATGCCGGCGTTGTTGACCAGGATGTCGAGCCGGCCGTGGCGGTCTTCGATCGTCTCGGCCGCGGCGGCGATGCTCGCCGCGTCGGTGACGTCGAGCGCGATGGCCTCGACCGGCAGACCGTCGGCCTGCAGCTTCAGCGCGGCCTCGACCGCGCGGTCGCGGTTGCGACCGGCCAGCAGCGCGTGCACGCCCGCCTGGGCGAGCTGGCGCACGGTCTCCAGACCGATGCCGCGGGTGGCGCCGGTGACCAGGGCGATACGGGATTCGGTAACGGACATGAGTGGGTTCCTTGCGGGATTCAGGGCGGTGGGAAGGTGGGGTCGTGGCGCGTCGACGCGGCGGCGGGCTCCATGCAGTCCGGTTCTATGCAGGAACGTCCATGGAGACCCGCTGCCGCGGGCGCGGTGGTGCTTTCAGTGGCGCATCAGGAATGGGCCGATGCGACCGGCGCCGCGGTGTCGGCCGGGGCATGCGACACCAGCGGACGGTTGGCGAGCTTGCGCAGTGCGACGTAGAACACGGGGGTGAGGAACAGGCCGAAGAGGGTGACGCCGAGCATGCCGGCGAACACGGTGACGCCGGTCGCCGCGCGCACCTCGGCACCGGCGCCGCTGCCGAACAGCAGCGGCACCACGCCGGCGATGAACGCGATCGAGGTCATGACGATCGGACGCAGGCGCAGGCGACAGGCTTCCAGCGCGGCCTCGACGATGCCCTTGCCCTGCAGCTCGAGCTCGCGGGCGAACTCCACGATCAGGATCGCGTTCTTGCACGCCAGGCCCATCAGCACGACCAGACCCACCTGCACGAACACGTTGTTGTCGCCGCCGGTGAGCCACACGCCGAACAGCGCAGAGAGGATCGTCATCGGCACGATCAGGATCACCGCCAGCGGCAGCGTCCAGCTTTCGTACAGCGCGGCCAGCACCAGGAAGGCGAGCAGCACGGCGAGCGGAAACACGATCATCGCCGCATTGCCCTGGGTGGCCTGCTGGTAGCTCAGATCCGCCCATTCGATCGTCATGCCCGGCGGCAGCACCTGCCCGGCGAGCGTACCCAGCGTGTCCATGGCCTGGGTGGAGGAGAGCATGCGCGGATCGGATTCGCCGGCGAGGTCGGCCGCCGGATAGCCGTTGAAGCGCAGCACCGGGTCGGGTCCGAAGGTCTGGCGGATGTCGACCACCGAACCGATCGGCACCATCTCGCCGCGGTCGTTGCGGGTGCGCAGGTTGGCGATGTCCTCGACGCTGTCGCGGAACGGGCCGTCGGCCTGCGCGACCACCTGCCAGGTGCGGCCGAACTGGTTGAAGTCGTTGACGTAGGCCGAGCCCAGATAGGTCTGCAGCGTGTCGAACAGTTCGGTCAGCGGGATGCCCTGGGCCTTGGCCTTGTCGCGGTCGACGACGGCGTCGAGCTGCGGCACGTTGGCCTGGTAGCTGCTGATCGGAAAGCCCATGCCCGGCGTGCCGGCGATCGCGCCGGTCATCCCGTTCACCGCGTCCTGCAGCGCGCCGTAGCCGAGCCCGGCGCGGTCCTGCACGAACATCGAATAGCCCGAGCCGTTGCCGAGACCGAGGATCGGCGGCGGCATGAACGCGAACGCGAAGCCTTCCTTCAGCGCGCCGATCTTCTGGTTGATCTCGGCGTTGATCTCCGCGGCCGAGCGGCTGCGCGCGTTGGCCGGTTCCAGGGTGAGGAAGGCGACGCCGGTATTGGGCGTGTTGGTGAACTGCAGCGCGTTGAGGCCGGGGAACGCGATCGCGTGGGCCACGCCCTCGGTCTCCATCGCGATGTCGGCCACCTGGCGCAGCATCGCGTCCGAGCGTGCGATCGAGGCGCCTTCGGGCAGTTTCACGCCGGCGATCAGGTACAGCTTGTCCTGCACCGGGATGAAGCCCGGCGGCACCAGCTTGAACACCAGACCGGTCGCCAGCAGCAGACCGGCGTAGACCATGAACACCAGGCCGCGGCGGCCGAGGATGCGGCCGATGCCGCGCTCGTAACGCGCGGCGCTGGCGCCGAAGAAGCGGTTGAACGGGCGGAACACGCGGCCGAACACCCGGTCGATGCCACGCGACAGTGCGTCCTTCGGCGCGCCGTGCGGCTGCAGCAGGCGCGCGGCCAGCGCCGGCGACAGGGTCAGCGAATTGAGGCCGGAGATCGCGGTCGCGATCGCGATGGTCACCGCGAACTGCTTGTAGAACTGCCCGGTCACGCCGTCGAGAAAGGCCATCGGCACGAACACCGCGCACAGCACGAGGGTGATCGCGACGATCGGTCCGGACACCTCGCGCATCGCCTGATGCGCCGCGGCCAGCGGCGACAGCCCGAGTTCGATGTTGCGCTCGACGTTCTCGACCACGACGATCGCGTCGTCGACGACGATGCCGATCGCCAGCACCAGGCCGAACAGGGTCAGCGTGTTGATCGAGAAGCCCAGCAGCGACAGCACCGCGAACGTGCCGACGATCGACACCGGCACCGCCAGCAGCGGAATGATCGACGCGCGCCAGGTCTGCAGGAACAGGATCACCACCAGCACCACCAGGGCCACGGCTTCGAGTAGCGTGGTGGTCACGGCCTTGATCGAATCGCGCACGAAGCCGGTGGTGTCGTAGACGGTCTGGTACTGCACGCCGTCGGGGAAGCGCGCCGACAGCTCGTCCATCGTCGCCACCACCTGGTCGCGGATCTCGAGCGCGTTCGCGCCGGGCGCCTGGAAGATGCCGATGCCCACGGCGTTGGCGCCGTCGAGTTGTGCGCGCAGGGTGTAGTCGTTCGCGCCCAGTTCCAGCCGCGCCACGTCCGACAGCCGCACGATGCTGCCGTCGTCGCCGCGCTTGAGCACGATCGCGCCGAACTCCTCGACACCGTTCAGACGGCCCTGGGCGTTGATCAGGGTCAGGAAGTCGCTGTTGCTGGGCATGGGTTCGGCGCCCAGCTGGCCGGCCGAGACCTGCACGTTCTGCTCGCGCATCGCGCGCACCACGTCGCCGGCGGTCAGGCCGCGCGAGGCGACGGCCTCGGGATCGAGCCAGGCGCGCATCGCGTAGTCGCCGCCGCCGAAGATCTGCGCATCGCCGACCCCCGGAATGCGTGCCAGCGCGTCCTTGACGTTGAGCCGGGCGTAGTTGCGCAGGTACAGCGTGTCGTAGCGCGCATCGGGCGAGGTCAGGTGCACGACCATCAGGAAGGTCGGCGACTGCTTCTGGGTGGTCACACCCTGGCGGCGCACGTCCTCGGGCAGGCGTGACAGCGCCTGCGCCACGCGGTTCTGCACGCGCACCGCGGCGTCGTCGGCATCCGTGCCGGGACGGAAGGTCACCGTGGTCACCAGCACGCCGTCGGACCCGGCGACGGACTTGATGTACATCATGTCCTCGACGCCGTTGATGGCCTCCTCGAGCGGGGTGGCGACGGTTTCGGCGATGACCTTCGGGTTGGCGCCCGGATACACCGTGCGCACGACCACCGACGGCGGCACGACCTCGGGGTATTCGCCGATCGGCAGGGTGGGAATCGCGATCAGGCCGGCGGCGAAGATCACGATCGACAACACCGCGGCGAAGATCGGCCGGTCGATGAAGAAGCGGGAAAAGTCCACGGGAAGGGTCCTTGTGGGCGGCGCGTTGCGCCGTGTTTCAGTGATTCGGAAAAGACGATCCCGTCATCGCCGCGCGGGCGGGAGGTGCGGTTCGACAGCCGGGTGGCCGCTCATCCAGGGACGCCGGACTCGGTCGACGCGAGGTCCGTGGACGACCAGCGGAACGGACTGCCGAAAGGCGCCGCCCGCGGGTGCGGGATGACGATCGGGCGGATCAGGGCGACAGCGCGCGGGCGCCTCAGCGTGTCGCCACCGCCTCGACCGGCGCGCCGCCGCGCATGTCCACCGCCTGCGGGGTCACGGGCATGCCGGGCATGAAGACCTTCTGCACGCCGTTGACGATGATCCGGTCGCCGCGTTCGAGACCCGAGGCCACCACGCGCAGACCGTCGACCATCGGGCCGGGCACGATGTCGCGTCGCTGCGCGGTATTGCCCTCGCCCAGCACGTAGACGTACTTGCGGTCCTGGTCGGTCAACACGGCCTTGTCGTCGATCAGCACCGCCTCGTGCTGCGCCGCGCCTTCGAGCTGCACGCGTGCGAACAGCCCCGGCGTGAAGCGCCGCTCGGGATTCGGCAGCACCGCGCGGGCGCGCACCGTGCCGGTGGTCGGGTCGACCTGGTTGTCGAGGAAGTCGACCGTGCCCGCGTGCGGATAACCGGTCTCGTCGGCCAGACCGATCCGGACCGCATTGCCGCCGTCGCGGCGCGCACCGTCGCGTGCCAGTGCACGGTGGCGCAGGAACGTGCGTTCGTCGGTTTCGAAGTACACGTGCACCGGGTCCTGCGACACCACGGTGGTCAGCAACGAGACGTCGGCCTGGGCGAGGTTGCCGACCGTCAGCGCCGCGCGTCCGGCGCGGCCTGCCACCGGCGCGCGCACTTCGGTATAGGCCAGTTCCAGGCGCGCGGTCTCGACCGCGGCCTGCGCCGCGCGCACGGCGGCCTCGGCCTCGGCGCGTCCGGCGCTGCGCGCTTCGAAATCGTCGCGCGAGATCGCACTGGCCTCGATCAGCGACTGCGCACGCGCATGTCGCGTGGTCGCCAGTTGCGCGTCGGCGCGGGCGCGGGCCAGCTCGGCCTCCGCGCGCTGGAGCGCGGCGCGATACGGGCGTGGATCGATGACGAACAGCAGCTCGCCCTGGGCCACCTCCTGGCCCTCGGTGTAGGCGACGCGCTGGACGTAGCCACTGACCCGGGGCCGCAGCTCGACGCTGTCCACGGCGGCGATGCGGCCGGTGGCGTCGCTCCAGTCGCGCACGGGTTCATTGAGCACGGCGGCGACACCGACCTCCGGCGGAGGCGGGGCGGCCGTGGATTCGGCGCGGCTGTCGCAGCCGGCGACGACGAGTGCGATCGCCGCAGCGAGGCCGGCGGCGGCCACGGCGCGCCGGGCGGCGGGCGCAAGCGGGAAGGGGGTCATGAGCGGAACTCCTGGGACGAGGTGGGACGGGCGGCGATGCGGCGCAACAGGGCGCGCGCGTCGTCTTGATGGGGCTGCGCATCGGCGCAGGGGACGCGGCCGACGTCGAGGTCGTCGGACAGGCCGGGCGGACGCTCGGCCGCACCGAGTGGGAACCGCACCAGCGCCGCGTCGCCGGGCACCGCGCCGTCGACCAGACGCAACGCGTGGCCGGCGATGGCGTCGGCGTCCGGCCACTGGACGCAGGCATGCGTGGCATTGGCGGCAGTGCGCACCGGCGAATCGACCGCCAGCAGGTGCACGCGGACCGGCAGCATGCGCGCCTCCTCGTGCAACACCCGGGCGAGCATCCGCAGCGCCGCGGCGCCGATCGAGTGGTGGCCGTAGCCGGCCCAGGGCTGGGCCGCGCCCGGCCCGCCGACGAGCACGTAGCCCGCGCGGGGCTGTCCGGCCAGCAGCGGCAGCAGGTGACGGGCGGCGACGAGGTGGGGGATCAGGTCCTCGTCCAGCCGCCGGCGCAGGAAATCGGCCGGCGCGTCGAGCACGCGGCCGGCGTCGGTCGCGCCGCGGATGGCGGCGATCACCGCACCCGGCGGCGGCCCGGGCAGACGCTGCAGCGCCTCGGCGAGGGTGGCGGCATCGGCGTCGCGCGTGATGGAGGCCTGCTGGAGGGTCACCCGCGGCCCGTGCTGCGCGCGCAGCGCGGCCAGTGCGCCCTCGTTCCGTCCCACGGCTATCACGCGGCGGCCGTCGGCCACCGCGCGTGCCACCACGTGCGAACCGATGGTGCCGGTCGCGCCGAGCACGATGACGGCGGGCTTCATTGTCCCGTTCACGGGATTTTGTCTCCCGAAAACCGGGCTTCGACGGTCTGCACGGTGGTCGCCGCCTCGCGTTCGGCGCCCAGCCATCGCCACATTCGGCCCCAATTCAGGGGCGTGCCACCGGTTTGGTGCCGGCTGCGCACACGGGCGATAGAGGTCTGATTCGGCGGGATTTCCAGCCGTGCACCGGCACCGGAAGCGGACCGGCCGACGACGGCTGCAGGGGCGGGCAAGCGATAACGGGGGATGGCCATCGGCGACCTCCATGAAGACAGGCCGCAGACGATAGGCGTCAAATCGGGACTTGATTAGTCCGCTTTGCAGGGAATAATTGTCCCTTCTCCGGTCCAATCGCACCGGACGTCCCAGGAGCCGACGATGGCGCACGATCTCAACGACACCCTGATCTTCGTGAAAGTGGTCGAGCAGGGCAGCTTCATCGCCGCGGCCAACGCGCTCGGCCTGCCCAAGACGACGGTGAGCCGCAAGGTCCAGGAACTCGAACAGCGCCTCGGCGCGCGCCTGCTGCACCGGACCACGCGTCGCCTCGGCCTCACCGAGGCCGGCAGCGTGTATCACGAGCATTGCCAGCGCATCGCGCGCGAACTCGAGGAAGCCGAGAGCGCCGTCGGTCAGCTGCAGGGCGGGCCGCGCGGGTGGCTGCGCTTCACCGTGCCGTACTCGATCGGCATCACCTGGATCGCGCCGCTGCTCGGCGACTTCCAGGCGCAATACCCCGAGATCCTGCTCGACATGCACATGGGCAACGAGAAGCTGGATCTGATCGCGGGCGAAGCGGATCTCGCGCTGCGCGTGGGCACGTTGCCCGATTCCAACTTCGTCGCACGCAAGCTCGGCAGCCTGCGTACGCAGGTGTTCGCCAGCGCGGCCTACATCGAAAAGCACGGCGAGCCGCTGCACCCGGATGATCTGCAGCACCACCGCACGCTGGTGATGCGCAAGAGCCGCAACCCGCAGAACCGCTACGTCTGGTCGCTGACCGACGGCCAGGCGCTGCGCGAATTCCCGGTGAATCCCCAGCTGGTGGCCAACGACCCGGCCGCGCTCAACTGGGCGCTGATCAAGGGCGAGGGTCTGCTGCTGACCGGCGACGTGATGGCCAAGGCCTTCGTCGAGGCCGGCATGGTGCAGCGCGTGCTCGCCGGCTGGAACGGGCCGGAAGTGGATTTCAACGCGGTGTTCGCGGGCGGCCGGCTGGTCTCGCCGAAGGTGCGCGCGTTCGTCGATTTCCTGATCGAGCGCTTGAACTTCGACGCCGACCACATGCAGACCCTGTGCATGGTGCAGAAGCAGGCGATGGAGGCGAAGGCGGCGGGCGCGGTGGCATTGGCGCAGCTGGAGAAGGCGTCACGACGCAGTGCGGTGCCGGCAGCAGTGCCGGACGAGGATGAGGTCGCGCACGCGAGGCGGTAGTGCGCTGTGCATGGCTGCACGACGCACGACGCACGACGTACGGCGTGGGATGTTTTTCCGCTTCCGCTTCCGCTTCCGCTTTGTGCTCTTGGCTCTTCGTATCCGTGACGACTCGCGTATGCATGCCGACCCGTAGGGCGCCGCACATGGATGTGCGGTGTTTTCCGACCGAGCCAGGATGGCGAGTCGGAAAATCCCGGAACGAATGAAAGGCCGGATGTGCTTTGTCGGGGAGGCCCTTTCTTTTGCTTACTTTTCTTTGGGCCAACAAAGAAAAGTGAGCCGCTCGCCGGCAGGCGAGTGGAAGCTCTGCACTTGTCTTCCCCAAGTAGTTCCAAGACGACAGCAAACGCTTTCGTCCGCTGACGCGGCCGAGTTCATTTCTTTTGTCAATCGACAAAAGAAACGGAACCAAAGAAAAACGATTCCCCGACGAAGCGAACCCGGCACGTCGTTTGTTCCGGGATTTTCCGACTCGCCATCCTGGCTCGGTCGGAAAACGGCGGGCATCCATGCCCGCCGCCCTCCGGGTCTGGAGGCGTCGCTGCCTGATCATTGTTCCGGCAACGGCAACGGCAACGGCAACGGCAACGGCAACAGCAACAGCAACAGCAACAGCAACAGCTACCGCTCCGAATGCCCGCTGTCCTGGTAATCCCGCCGCGTGAACAGATCCGGCCGGATCAACTCCACGAACGCCCGCGCCTGCGGTGACAGCAGCTTGCCCTTGCGCACCACCACGCCGTAACTGCGCGACGGAAACCACTCCGCCACCGATCGCGTCGCCAGGCGCGCGTCGTCGTCGGGGCCGAGGCAGATCGCACTGACGATCGAGATGCCCATGCCCATCGCGACGTACTGCTTGATCACCTCCCAGCCGCCGACCTCCAGCGCCACCGTGTAGGGCACGCGGGCCTGCTGGAAGACCTGATCGACCAGGCGATAGGTCACCTGGCGCCGGGGCGGCAGGATCAGGCCGTAGCGCGCGATTTCCTCGAGCGTCAGGCGCTTCGCGCGCGCCAGCGCGTGGTCGGGCGGGGTCAGCAGGATGGGTTCGAAGCGGTACACCGGCGCGTAGTCGAGATCGGCCGGCACGTCGACCATCGAGCCGACGACGAGATCCACCGCGTCGGCGCGCAGCAGATCGGTGCCGTCGGCGGTGATCGCATCCTGAAGCGTCAGGCGCACGTCCGGATGCTGGCGCCGGAACAGATCCACGATCTTGGGCAGCAGGTACAGGATGGTCGAACTGTTGGCGGCGATGGTCAGGTCGCCGGCATCCAGCCCGCCGATCTCGCGGCGGAACGCGGTCGGCAGGCCGTCTAGGGCCTCGACCAGCGGCACCGCCAGTTCGTAGAGCACCTGGCCTTCACGGGTGGGCACGAGACGGCGTCCGCTGCGCTCGAGCAGTGGGACGCCGAGTTCGCGTTCGAGCGCCTGCAACTGCAGCGAGATCGCCGGCTGGCTGACGTACAGGGCCTCCGCCGCTCGAGAGACTGAACCCAGCCGGGCGGTCTGACAGAACGCACGCAGCGGTTTGAGGCGATCCGATTTGTAGGGAAAACGCAGCTCAGACAAGGGCTTGCCGTCCTTTCGACACTGAGTATTAGTAATACTTATATATCGGATTGACAAAAATAGGTTGTCAAATATCTCTGGGAAGCCGACGGTCTGCTGCAACGCAATAACGCCGCAATGCACGAGGCCGATGCCGTGAACGCCGTGATCAAGTCCCCTGTCCTGCGCCGCCAGCCGCGGATCGAGCTGCCCGTCGACACACCGGCCGATCTGCTCGATGTCGGGGCGCAGACGTTTCTCGCCGACCTGCACACGGCGTTCGAAGGCGAGAGGCAGGCGCGTCTGGCGGCCCGCAGCCGGCGCCAGCGCGGGTTCGATGCCGGTGACGTGCCGGCGTTCCGCGCCGATACCCGCTCGATCCGCGAATCGGCCTGGCGCGTCGCTCCGCTGCCGGCGGCCCTGCGCGATCGCCGGGTGGAGATCACCGGGCCGGTCGACCCGAAGATGGTGATCAACGCGTTGAACTCGGGCGCCCACTGCTACATGGCGGACTTCGAGGATTCGACCTCGCCGACCTGGGACAACCTGCTCACCGGCCAGCGCGCGCTGCGCGACGCGATCGCGGGCACGCTCGAATTCACCACCCCGGCCGGCAAGCACTACGCGCTCAAGCCCGAAGACCAGCGCGCGGTGCTGATCGTCCGCCCGCGCGGCTGGCATCTCGACGAAAAACACCTGCGCATCGACGGCGCGCCGATGTCGGGGGCGTTGTTCGACGCGGGCCTCTTCGCATTCCACAACGCGCATGCGCTGGCGTCCAAGGACCGCGGCCCGTATTTCTATCTGCCCAAGCTGGAAACGATGGAAGAAGCGCAGTTGTGGGAGGACGCGCTGTCGCACATCGAGCGCAGCCTCGGTCTGCCGGCCGGTCAGATCAAGGTCACCGTGCTGATCGAGACCCTGCCCGCCGCGTTCGAGATGGACGAGATCCTGCACGCGCTGCGCCAGCGCATCGTCGGCCTGAACTGCGGCCGCTGGGACTACATCTTTTCCTACATCAAGACCTTCCGCCGTCACCGCGACCGGGTGCTGCCCGAGCGCGGGCAGGTGACGATGACCCAGCCCTTTCTCAAGGCCTATTCGGAGCTGTTGATCCAGACCTGTCATCGCCGCGGCGCCCACGCGATGGGCGGCATGGCGGCGCAGATTCCGATCACCGGCGACGACGCGGCGAACGACGCCGCGATGGCGCGGGTGCGCGCCGACAAGCTGCGCGAGGTCACCGCCGGCCACGATGGCACCTGGGTCGCGCACCCGGCGCTGATCCCGATCGCGAAGCAGATCTTCGACGAACGCATGCACGGCCCGCACCAGCACGCGATGACGCGTGACGATGTGCTGGTCGACGCGGACGACCTGATCGCGCCGTCGCTGGGCACGATCACCCACGCCGGCTTCGCCGCGAATGTGGAGGTCTGCGTGCGCTACATCGCTGCCTGGCTGGCCGGCAACGGCTGCGTGCCGATCCATCACATGATGGAAGACGCGGCGACCGCCGAGATCGCACGCGCGCAGCTGTGGCAGTGGCTGCACCACGCCGACGACGGCCACGCGCCGCTGCATCTGGATGACGGCACCGCGATCGACGACGCCCTGTTCGACGGCGTGCTGCTCTCGCTGCCCTCACGACTCGCCAGCCGGGACATCCCCGGCCAGGCGCAGGTGGCCGACGCCATCGCGCTGCTCGAAACACTGACCCGGCGCGACGTGCTCGAAGACTTTCTGACGTTGCCGGCATACGTGCGCCTTTGAGGCGCCGTGATTGGTGATTCGGGATTCGTGATTGGAGGCATCCAAGGCACGGTCCGACGCCGGTCAGCCGCTCCTTCGAATCACCAATCACCTATCACGAATCACACTCCAAAGGAGACCGCCATGCCGACCCGCCAGCACCAGATCGACGCGCTGCAACAGGACTGGACCACGAACCCGCGCTGGACCGGCATCCAGCGGCCCTATTCCGCGGCCGACGTCGTGCGCCTGCGCGGCAGCGTGCAGCCCGAGCACACGCTCGCCAAACGCGGCGCCGAGAAGCTCTGGACGCTCGTCAACGGCGACGCGAAGAAGGGCTACGTCAACGCCTTCGGCGCGATCAGCGCCGGCCAGGCGATGCAGCAGGCCAAGGCCGGGCTCGAGGCGGTGTACCTCTCGGGCTGGCAGGTCGCCGCCGACGGCAACACCTCCGAGACCATGTATCCCGACCAGTCGCTGTACGCCTACGACTCGGTGCCGGCGATGGTCCGCCGGATCAACAACACCTTCCAGCGCGCCGACGAGATCCAGTGGAAGAACATCGCCGACGGCAAGCTCGACGAGCGCGATGCGATCGATTTCTTCCTGCCGATCGTCGCCGACGGCGAGGCCGGCTTCGGCGGCGTGCTCAACGCCTACGAGCTGATGAAGAACATGCTCGTCGCCGGCGCGGCGGGCGTGCATTTCGAGGACCAGCTGGCCGCGGTCAAGAAGTGCGGCCACATGGGCGGCAAGGTGCTGGTGCCGACCCAGGAGGCCGTACAGAAGCTGGTCGCCGCGCGCCTGGCGGCCGACGTGCTCGGCGTGCCGGCGATCGTGCTCGCGCGCACCGATGCCGAAGCCGCGACCCTGCTGACCTCGGACTTCGACGCCAACGACGCGCCGTTCGTCACCGGCGAGCGCACCGCCGAGGGCTTCTACAAGGTGCGCAATGGCCTGGAGCAGGCGATCAGCCGCGGCGTGGCCTATGCACCATACGCGGATCTCGTGTGGTGCGAGACCGGTACGCCCGACATCGGGTTCGCCCGCGAATTCGCCCAGGCCGTGCACGCGAAGCACCCCGGCAAGCTGCTGAGCTACAACTGCTCACCGAGCTTCAACTGGAAGAAGAACCTCGACGACCGCCAGATCGCCCGCTTCCAGGACGACCTGTCCGCGCTGGGCTACAAGTTCCAGTTCATCACCCTGGCCGGCATCCATCTCAACTGGTTCAACAGCTTCCAGTTCGCCCACGACTACGCCCGCGGCGAAGGCATGCGGCACTACGTCGAGCAGGTGCAGGAACGCGAATTCGCCGCGCGCGACAAGGGTTACACCTTCGTCTCGCACCAACAGGAAGTCGGCGCCGGCTACTTCGACGACGTGACCACGGTGATCCAGGGCGGCGCGTCCAGCGTCACTGCACTGACCGGCTCGACCGAAGAAGCGCAGTTCCAGACCTCGCGGGCGGCCTGAACCGGAAAGGTCGGGAATCGCCAAAGACGGCACAGCGGCTGCAGCAGGCGCGAGCTAGTGTGGCTCATTCTACGTCGCCAGGAGTCCAGGATGACCCCGTTGTATTCAGCCATAATCATTCTCGCGTTGCTGCCGCTCGGTGCATCCGCTTCGGCATCTGGCGACATCGCGGATGTCGAAACTCAGCCGACATCGGCGTCGGAAACAAGCGCCGACGCGTCACCCGATGAAGAACGCATGGTGTGCACGAGAACCCGGCAAACGGGCAGCAACCGGGTCACGCGTCTCTGTAGAACCGTGGAGGACGCGCATGCGGAGCGCAAAGCGGCAGAGGAATCCATGCGCAGGAAGCGGGCCCAGCCCAGCCGGGAAGAACTCTTCAGGCTCTAACAACCCACTATGGATCGTCATGAGGCATTGACGGACAGTATGGGTCTACGCTTGCGTGCATTGGGGAGCACCGATTCGAATTCACCGGTGCCGACCCGGGTTTCGCACGTTGCATGGTCCCGCGCCAGCTTGTCGATAAAGCATCGAGGCATACGCCCGGCTTGAGGTGCGCTCACTGGCCGTCAGATCTCGCCGTATGAATGCGCATGCGGATGTAGGCATTTTCCGACGTCGCGATCGACCATTATGTTGCAAGCGCTCGAGGCGCGTGCACGGCGCATAAAAACGTCGTATGGTCAATCCTCATGCCTTGTCGGGGAGCCAAGATGTCCAGATTTTCACCCTTCTTGGCCGCGTGCCTGTTGTCGTGCGGCTTCATGGCGTCTGCGCACGCTCAGGTAACTGGAAGTGATGAGACCGCCTCTGAGGAGGAGGCAAACGCGCAGGCTGTGGAAACCGCAAACGGTCAGGCGGATGAGCGAGTGGTATGCCGGATCGAGCGCCCGATCGGGAGCAAGCTTTCACGGCGGGTGTGCCGGACCGTTGCTTCGATCGAAGAGGAGCGCGAAATCACCGTCAGCGCTTTTCGAAACACGCCAGCCAACGCCTTCGACGAGCGAAGGTAACCCTCCAGAGGGTTTTCGTCGGTACTTCGATCGGCGGCCGCATGATGGCACCTCCCCCCGGAGGGGTCTGCCCGCCCGGCCGTTCCTGCGCGGCGTCACGGGCCGGAGCAGCCTTTGTGAGGCTTGAAAGCGAGACTTTCGGCTCGCTGGTGTTTTGAAACAGGCCTGTCTTTCAGGCGCTCTTCCATGATCCACGGCCTTCGGACGCATCGGCACGCCCGGTCGAGAAGGGTCCCTGCGAGGAGCTGGCGCTCGGCTTCCATCCGCATTTCGCTCTAGAATGGCGAGCCGGCTCGCTGTGAATTCTGCGGAGTGTAGGTCTACCTAGCGCTGCCAAAGCCTCTATATCCGAGCGCCTCGGTGAGATGCGTCGAGGCGATGCCTTCGTGGCCGTCCAGATCCGCGATCGTCCGCGCGACACGCAGGATGCGGTGCATCGCACGGGCGGAAAGATGCAGGGCATCGATTGCGCGCTCGAGCAGGGCCTGGTCGCCCGGCGCGAGGCGGCAGTCGCGCGCCGTGGCTGCCTGGTCGAGCACGGCGTTGGTGACGCCCGCGCGGTCGAACTGGCGTTGGCGCGCGTCGATCACCCGTTGACGGATATGACCGCTCGATTCGCCTTCGGGCGCATCGGGGCGCAGAGCGGCGGGGGGCAGGCGCGGCACGTCGACATGCAGGTCGATGCGGTCCAGCAGCGGGCCGGAGATGCGGCCGCGGTAGCGGGTGATCGCATCGCTGGTGCAGCGGCAGCGGCCGGAGACGTCACCGGCCCATCCGCACGGACAGGGATTCATCGCGGCGACCAGCTGGAAGCGCGCGGGAAACTCGCTCTGCCGCGCGGCGCGCGAAATCGTGACCACACCTGAATCCAGCGGCTCGCGCAGGACCTCGAGTGCGCGCCGGTCCCATTCCGGCAACTCATCCAGGAACAGCACGCCGTTGTGGGCCAGCGAGACCTCCCCGGGCCGTGGCTCGCTGCCGCCGCCGACCAGGGCGATCGCGCTCGCGGTGTGATGGGGGCTGCGGAACGGCCGCGTGCGCCAGCAGGCGGGATCCAGGCCGCGCCCGCTGACCGAATGCACTGCCGCGGTGTCGAGCGCTTCGGCCTCGCTGGCATCCGGCAGCAGCCCGGACAGCCGTGACGCGAGCAGGGTCTTGCCGCAGCCGGGCGGACCGACGAGCAGCAGATGATGACCACCGGCCGCGGCGATCTCGAGCGCGCGCCGGGCTTGGGCCTGGCCGCGGACGTCGCGCATGTCCGGGCCGGCGGTCACGCGCTGTGCGGGCGCCGCGGCAACGGGCAGCGACTTCTGCCCACCGAGCATCGCGCAGACTTCGAGCAGGGTGCGCGCGGTCCGGACTTCGACGCTGGAAGCCAGCGCGGCCTCCTCGCCGTTGGCTGCCGGTACCAGCAGGCGGCGACCGGTCGCCGCGACGGCCAACGCGGCCGGCAGCACGCCATCGGTCGCGCGCAGTTCGCCGGTCAGGCCGAGTTCGCCGATGAACTCCCAGTCGCGCAGGGCCTCGGCCGGAATCTGGCCGCTCGCGGCGAGGATGCCCAGCGCGATCGGCAGATCGAACCGCCCGCCGCCCTTCGGCAGATCGGCGGGCGCGAGGTTGACCGTGATGCGGCGCGCCGGGAACTCGTACTGCGCGCACTGGATGGCGGCGCGCACGCGATCCTTCGCTTCGCGCACCGCGGCCTCCGGAAGGCCGACGATCGACATCGAGGGCAGGCCGCCGGCCAGGTGCACCTCCACCTTGACCTCGGGGGCCCGGATGCCTGCGCGCGCACGTCCGTGCACGAGCGCAAGTCCCATGGTGACGTCAGTGCGTGGCGTCGACGCCGGCGGCGTCGGCGGGGGCGCCCGGCGGGCGCTCGAGCTGCTGCACCAGCGCCTCGAGCGCTTCGAGCTTCTCGCGTGTGCGCAGCAGCACCGCGCGCTGCACGTCGAACTCTTCGCGGGTCACCAGGTCGAGCTTCGACAGGCCGGACTGCAACACGGCCTTGAAGTTCTCCTGCAGTTCTTCGCGGCTCTCGCGCAGACCCGCCGGCACCAGGCCGCTGAGCCGACGGGCGAGTTCGTCGATGTTGTTGAGATCGATCACGGTGGTTCCTTGTCGATAGGCGGCCAGCCTCGCCCGCGTACTCAACGTGGGCAGTCGGGCGCGGCCGCGGCCGGAGGTAGGGATAGTCCAAAGCGCATCCGCCCGGAGAGGGCGCGGTACACCACAGCATGCGGATGCCGATCTCACGACGCGCGACCGGCAACGGCGGGAATCGTGTGGGGCAGTGCGTGAGGGTGGCGTATCCTAGCGGCATGTCCAGCGGAGACCGCCGATGAAAATGGTCATGGCGATCATCAAGCCCTTCAAGCTCGACGACGTGCGCGAGGCCCTCGCCGATGTCGGCGTCACCGGCATCACGGTGACCGAGGTCAAGGGCTTCGGGCGCCAGAAGGGCCACACCGAGCTCTACCGCGGTGCCGAGTACGTGGTCGACTTCCTGCCCAAGGTGAAGCTCGAGATCGCGGTCACCGACGATCTGGTCGACACCGTGGTCGAGGCGATCCTCAAGTCGGCCGGCATGGGCAAGATCGGCGACGGCAAGATCTTCGTCTACGACCTCGGGCGTGCAGTGCGGATCCGCACCGGTGAGCTGGACGCCGACGCGTTGTGACGAATCGCGCGCGGGGCAACGCGTTCCAGGCGCGTCTCGACGCGGCGTTGGCCTTGATGGCGAAGCGCGGCATCCGTCCCATGCAGGCACAACCCCCCGTCGTTCGGTTGCTGTGGCGGGCGGGTCTTCAACTGCCGCCCCCGCTCATGGCGTCCTTCAGCACGAATCTGCTGACGATGGGCGCGTTGTTCATGTTGCTCTGGGCACCGCTGACGTGGGGAACGGTGCGATGGATGGGCATGCCGGACCTCGCGCTCGCCATCGCCACGGGCGCGCCGTGTGCCGGGCTTCTGTATGGCGTGGCGATGGCCGCATTGCTCCAGCGCATGCGTCGCCGCCACAGCCTGCCGGAGTGGCGTGCGCTGGGTCCCTGAGCTGCGCTTGGACACATACAAAAACGCCCCGCAGTCGCGGGGCGTTGCGCATGCGGGAGGAGGATCTCAGCCCTCGCCCAGCGCCTTCGCCACGAAGGGCGGCAGCGACTGCGCGCCCTTGTGGAGGTCGGCGGTGTAGTACAGCGTCTCGAACGGCTTGGCGCGGGCGTCGGCTTCGCGGAAATCGAAGCCCTGGCCCTTGCGCGCCAGCGTGCAGCTCCACCAGCCGGTCGGGTAGCACGGCTGCGGAAACGGCAGGGTCTGGAAGGTGGTGAAGCCGGCCTTGCCCATCTCCGCGCGCATGGCCTGGATCAGCTCCAGCAGCACCAGCGGCGATTCGGACTGCTGCACGAGGATGCCGTCGTCCTTCAGCGCGCGGTGGCAGCTTTCGAAGAACGCCTTGTTGAACAGGCCCTCGGCCGGGCCGACCGGATCGGTCGAATCGACGATCACGATGTCGACGCTGCCCGGCGCGCAGTTCGCCATGTAGGCGATGCCGTCGTCGAACAGGATCTCGGCGCGCGGATCATTGTTGGATTCGCACAGCTCCGGGAAATATTTCTCCGCCATGCGCGTGACCTGTTCGTCGATGTCGCACTGCACGGCCTTCTCGACGCCCGGGTGCTTGAGCACTTCGCGCAGCGTGCCGCAGTCGCCGCCGCCGATGATGACGACGGTCTTCGGCGCGGCATGGGTGAACAGCGCCGGGTGCGACATCATCTCGTGATAGAGGAAGTTGTCGCGCGTGGTGACCATCATCGCGCCGTCGATGAGCATGACGTTGCCCCAGTCGGTCGATTCATAGATCTCGATCTTCTGGAACGGCGACTGCACCTCGTCGAGCTTCTTCGTCACGCGGAAGCCGATCGCCGAACCGGCGGTGTCGAAATTTTCGTAGAGCCAGTGGGGCGCGGTCATGGGGTGTCCTGCAGGGCGACGGGCGGAAATCGGCGCGGGCAGCGGCGGAACCGGGGCGTCGCGCGGGGCGGAATTGTAGCGAAGTCGGGAGGTCGGCTCCGTGTCCGGGCCGGTGCGATACTGCGGGCTGCCCGTCGCCAACGCCCGAGTCCATGCACGATCGCCGCGCGGCGGAGGCCGCCACCGCCCGTCACCGCGCGCGGGTCCAGCATCTCGAACGCGTGGCCGCCGTCTCGCCGCGGGCCTATCTGGCGCGCGTGGTGCTGCTGGCACTCGCCGGCTACGGCGTTTTGGTCGGCCTGTTGATGCTGCTCGCCGCCGCGCCGCTGGCGGTCGCATGGCGGGTGCTGGTGCAGGGCGCGCGCTTCGAGCCGCAACTGACCATCGCACTGCTGATCGCCGGTGCCGGCGCCGCCGTGCTGGTGCGCGCGCTGTGGGTGCGTTTCGACGTGCCGACCGGCCGCCCGCTCGCCCCGCACGAAGCACCGGACCTGTGGGCCGAGGTCGAGCGCCTGCGTGCGGCGACGGCTGCACCGCCGCTGGCCGGCATCGTCATCGACACCCAGCTCAATGCCGCCGCGGCCAGCCTGCCGCGCGTGCTCGGCCTGGCCGGCCACCGGCATTACCTCGTGCTGGGCCTGCCCCTGCTGCATGTGCTCGACCGCGACGAAGCCGCGGCGGTGATCGCGCACGAGTTCGGGCACTTCGGCGAGCAGCACGGCCGGCTCGCAGGCTGGCTCTACCGCGTGCGCTTCACCTGGTATCGCGCGGTCGAGGGCCTGACCCGCAGTGGCGTCCTGCTGTCGATGCCGATCGCGCGGTTCTACGCGTGGTATGCACCGCTGTTCGACGCCTGGAGCTTCGTGCTCGCACGGGCGCACGAATTCCGCGCCGATGCCATCGCCGCGCGGATCGTGGGCCGGGACGCGATGGCCAGCGCCCTGCTGCGGCTCGAGCATGCCGGCGGGCGGCTGCAGTCCACGCTGTGGCCCCGCGTGCTCGCGCGGGCGCGCGTGCAGGCGCATCCGCCGGTGCAGCTGCTGGCGCCCCTGATCGACGGGCTGCGGGCCGGGCCCGCGCCGGATCCGGCGCGACTGCTCGTGATCGCCGAGCGTGACGTCGACCCCCACGACACCCACCCCGTGCTCGCACGTCGCCTGGAGGCGCTGGACGCGCCCGCCGTGCTGCGTGCGCGCGGCGAACCCGCGGCCACGTGGCTGGGCGACGCGCTGGCGGGGATCGAGCGCGAGCTGGACCAGCAGTGGCGCACGCAGCTGGGACCGCAGTGGCAGGCGCTGCATGCCGCCGCCGCGCCCGATCGCGAACGCTTCCGCACGCTCGATGCCTCGCTGCAGCACTCGCCCGAGGACGCGGTCGAGCATGCGCGTCTGTTCGAAACACTCGAGATCGATCGCGATCCGCTCCCCGTGCTGGCGCGCGTGCACGCCGCGCACCCGGACAGCGCGATGGCCGCGTTCCGGCTCGGTCTGCGCCGGCTGCAGGCCGGTGACGGCGACGGCATCGCCCCGCTGCGTCACGCGCTGGCGCGCGACGCGGGTGCGGTCGGCCCGGTCGCCGATGCGCTGGCGTCGCTGCTGCGCGACCCCGATCTCGATGGCGACACCGTCCGTCGCATCACGGCGTTACGCGACGAACTCGCGCCGCGTGCGGACGATCTTCGCGACCGCGATGCGGTCTTCGACGGCGACGCGCTGCAGCCGCATGATCTCGACACCGCCGCGCTCGCGCGCCTGGTCACCGCGCTTACCGGCCATGCCCGCATCCAGCAGGCGTGGCTGGTGCGCAAGCAGGTGGCGATGATCGAACAGCCCGCGCACTACGTGCTGCTGCTGGACTGGCGCGGCTCGGTCGCCAGCGAAGCGGCCGCCTTGCGCGCGGTTTCGGACGGACTCGAACTGCCCGGCAGCCACACCGTGTTCACCGGCAGCAGCGCCGCCGCGCTGGCACGGCGGGTGCGGCAGCTGGGCGGCG
>VFQP010000717.1_pt1 | contig 55548 bp, 96 predicted proteins | sample 3512351 | NCBI WGS metagenome assembly VFQP01 (sample SAMN10412372, study PRJNA504923) | tailings metagenome | isolation source: Relicate 1 Philex TSF1 revegetated site | place: Philippines: Tuba, Benguet | collected 2017-08-29 | reverse complement strand
GCATATGCACATGCATGTCCACCCACACCTCCAATGCAGACAGGGTGGTGGTGCATTGCCATCCCTCTGATTGCTTGGCATGCAGTGAAGTGAACAGCTGCTGCACAGCCATTTGCAACAGCCCATACTCATCCTCATTGCCCAACATGGTGTGCGTCTTACCAGATCCAGTCTGTGTGTGTCGTGAGATGCGCATGATGTGGTGGTGCAGAAAACCACATTTGCAACGCATGCCACATGCCCACCCTCGTGCACCTGTCCATATGCAAAGAGTGTCAGGTTGTATCCATCCAACAATGCCTCCACTGGCTGTGTGAGCAAGCGGTTGTATATTTTGTGGGTCCCCCAAAACTCGCCAAAGCATCCGTCGAGGGTAAACTGTGTGCCGTCGACATTGCTGGTCAAAGTGGTGGGCATCAGCTCCCAACATGGCTTGTCTGTGCGCTGGAGCGGTCTGGCACGAACATACACCCTGTGGGGTTGTGAAGATGGTGACCCACACATGCATGGTTGTGAAGATGTGACCGACATGGTAATCTATAGACATCCCATGCAGTGCCCACAACAACACGGGTGGGACCCGTGCGATACGATTTGTTGAGCAACATGATGCTAGCCAGGACGTGCCTGAGCGATTGTTCCTTGACGCTGGGTGAGTTGGATGCTGGTGTTGCAGGATTGAGACGTTTGAGCATCGACCCTGGAACATCCATTGTGATTGTCAGCGTTACATGAGGATTGTATATGTAAAATGATCACTCATGAATGGTCATGAGGAATTATTAAAAAAAATTGGTATCAAGCGAACACAAGTGCGCACACCAACAAGGCACCTTTATTCACAGCAGCAGCAGCAGCAAGGCAAGTTGACAGTAATGAAACAAGTGCGGCAGTAAGTGTGATGGAGCACAAGATAGTTGTTGTCACACGTGCTACACACCGAGTCGATTCACAACAACATGGTGGACACCACATTGTTCAAGTCATCTCCCCTTACACACTCGCAGCTCCTTTCTCTTCCCCAGCAAGAGCCTCCTGAAGATCTCGTGACATGCGGGCAGGTATTGCATTGCCCTGCAGCACCTGGTCCGTAGCAGCCAGCGCTGTCTCACGGTTGAGTATGATTACTTTGTTCAATGTGTCGGTGGTAAAGCGCAAGTAGGTGTCAGTGCAGCTGTTGACGAGGCGTATGAGGTGCAGCAAATTGTTGATGGGTATGTCATTGAAATGAGTAATCTGTGTGTTGACAGGCGTGTGTATGTGTGTTGTGGGGGTAGCACACACAACATGCACGCAACACATTCAACTCTCACCCCACACACCCCGCGTGTGTGGGAGTTGTTGCGGACGCCATCACAACCCCCATTACCATATGACACACACCACAATACAGTCCACAACCACCCCCACACCACCATGACACACAATACAACCCACAACACCCCCCTCATCATCCCCCCATAAATGTACAACATACAATGGTGTCCTTGAACTCATAACCATTGTTGGCGCTGCAAGACAAGATTGTCGACAGCAACACCACTTGTTGATCAGGGGTGTCCTTGACTGCATAGTAGGTTTTCATTGCCAGCCGAACCGGTGCTTGCATGAGAGAACCATAACACTGCTCCAAATACGGATCAGTGAGGTTTGTAAACACGAGGCCGCCCAGTATGTAGTAGGAGGGATTGTCGTTGCCCAAATGGGGGGGGACTACGTACTGGTACGTACGCAGGGTGATGCGCACGTCCATGGGGGTGCCGTTGCGAAGGATGGCGACACTGAGGGTGTCGCCTACAAATTTTTGAGTGACAAGGAATTTGAAATTGACACGCTCGGAGGAGCGAAAGGGGACACTGCCGTCATTGGCGACCTGGTGGTGATTTGCGTGTGTGGTGGTGTGTCATAATGCATGGTGTGTCATTATGTGCAACAGGTACATGGTGTGTCCTTGTGAATGGTGTGTACATTATGTACATGGTGTGTCCTTGTGAATTGTTGTGGGTGCCGGTGGTGTGAAAGGGAGTGTGCAACGGGATGACAGAAGCGTGCAATACAGGTATTTTCAAATACATATGGGTACCCAATACACACCCCTCATCATGCATACCACACAACATACACACACACACACACACACCTGCGCCCCATCTATGCTGGTAATGACGTTATCCACTTGTAACACGTTGTGTTCATGTTGTCGGTTGGTACACGCACGCTCTCTTCTCTCTATATATGTTTTGCCCGCGTATGTTTCTTTGTTTGTGTGTTTACCTTGTGGCCCAATAGCAAGCCCTGAGTGGCTGATGTTTGGTGTGCTGGTCTCAGTGCCATGCACATGAGTATTGCTTTGGATGCGTGTATAGGTGTGTATGAATTTGCATCGCTGTGTACGTCACGTGTTTGTTGTGTTTTCTTCTGTGTCACATCGAATTTCTCTTGCTTCCCTTAACTGTAATTTTGGAAAGATGGTGCGTATACGGCACCGTGGTGGCGACACGTCATCACCGCATAAATATACCCCATGTATAAAAAGCACATCACACACAAAGCAAACTAGAAGAAAATCAGGCAGCGCGCAGGCAATTGTGCGAAGCAATGCAAGTCCTGCTAAAACGTCACGGGGCTACAAAAAGTTGGTGTGCCCCCACCAATCAAGCAGGCGCTCAATGATCGTGGTCCTCCTCGCCCAGGGGCGTCCACAGAGGGGACAGCTTGAGGCAGTTGCCGCTCAGGCAGCGGTAGGTGGCGACACTCACCGCGGTCACCTGTCCAGGACCAGATTGGAAGCAGCCCGGCTCATCGTCCTCAGACACATCAGCAACCGTGTTGGTGACCGTGCCGTTGGCAAGCTGCTGGTAGACGTTTTTGCGCAGGCTCTCTGCCACCAGCTCGCCCGTGCGCATGTCGACAAACGGGCGGAAATGCTGCAGGCTGCGAGCACCCGTGGCAGGGTTGCGCAGCACCAGAAACGTGCCGTTGTACGACTCGATGTTGGTCACCGAGTGACGCAGGTGGCCGGTGCCAATGCGCAGGGGGGCACCGTTGTGGTTGGCCAGCACATAGTGGTGGGGGTCGTTGGGGTTGAAGTGCTGCCAGTTGAATGCGGCAACACTGTCGCGCTCGTCTGCACTGGCCGCGGTCACGGTGGAGGGCGGGAGCGCGGGGCAGGCAGGCAGTTGGTTGGTCTTCTGTGTGAGGATGTGATACTGAGTGTGTTATGAGAGTGATGTCAGGTCACATGTGCCGCACGCACCCCATAGTTGCGGACAACGCTGTCGGCAATCTGGTCGCCGGCGCCAAAGTAGACACCATACAGGTCTGCCAGCTCCACGTCGAGAAGGTATGCCCGTGTGTTTTGGGGGTTCATAATCGTGATGAAGGGGTAGGTCGTCTTGTTGCCCTTTTCGCCCTCGCTGGAGGCACCGGCGGGGTGTTGGGCGGTCTGTGTAGAGGGATGAAAAAGGTTTGGAGGGGGTTTTGGCGGGTGTACGACTGCAGTGGTGGCTTGATCTGGTGTGTGCGATCTTACCGTCATGGCGGCGGCCAGCATTACGATGCACAGCACAGCGCTCATGCGGTTGAGAGTCTTCATGGTCGATGGGACAGCTGCGGTGTCTAGGAGGGTGAGTGGAGGCGGAGGTGACTAGGTTATAGTAGGGATTGACAGGAGCAGATGCCTTCCAACCCTGCTGTAAAAAACAACGCACCTGGTGGGTAGTAATGCAGTGTGTACTCAAGGTTGCGTGGGGGCAAAAGCCGCTGAAGCAGGAATGTATGCGGAATGGAATGTCGCGGTGTCGCTGTGGTAATCCCAAAAAACAATCCCAGCAATCCCAGGCATGTGTGGGTCGCACGCCACAGCATCCCCTCTGGCGCTTTTTGATCACGTGCCACCCCCCAGGGGATGGGTGAGGGTGTGTGTGTGGATGTTTGTGTTTGGACGGGGAGGAGGTGCGCAAGCGCGTGCCAGGGGAGGTGTGCAGAGGTGGCACCACGGTATGCACTACCCTGGCGCTACACCTGTGTGCCCATCCCAAGTGTGGCAATCAGGTGATGCCCATGGGGGAATTGGGAGCGGGGGGGAATGGGGAGGTTTGTTTTCAGTGTGTGGGAAATCCACATGTATTGTGTATGTATACGCATATGCACATGCATGTCCACCCACACCTCCAATGCAGACAGGGTGGTGGTGCATTGCCATCCCTCTGATTGCTTGGCATGCAGTGAAGTGAACAGCTGCTGCACAGCCATTTGCAACAGCCCATACTCATCCTCATTGCCCAACATGGTGTGCGTCTTACCAGATCCAGTCTGTGTGTGTCGTGAGATGCGCATGATGTGGTGGTGCAGAAAACCACATTTGCAACGCATGCCACATGCCCACCCTCGTGCACCTGTCCATATGCAAAGAGTGTCAGGTTGTATCCATCCAACAATGCCTCCACTGGCTGTGTGAGCAAGCGGTTGTATATTTTGTGGGTCCCCCAAAACTCGCCAAAGCATCCGTCGAGGGTAAACTGTGTGCCGTCGACATTGCTGGTCAAAGTGGTGGGCATCAGCTCCCAACATGGCTTGTCTGTGCGCTGGAGCGGTCTGGCACGAACATACACCCTGTGGGGTTGTGAAGATGGTGACCCACACATGCATGGTTGTGAAGATGTGACCGACATGGTAATCTATAGACATCCCATGCAGTGCCCACAACAACACGGGTGGGACCCGTGCGATACGATTTGTTGAGCAACATGATGCTAGCCAGGACGTGCCTGAGCGATTGTTCCTTGACGCTGGGTGAGTTGGATGCTGGTGTTGCAGGATTGAGACGTTTGAGCATCGACCCTGGAACATCCATTGTGATTGTCAGCGTTACATGAGGATTGTATATGTAAAATGATCACTCATGAATGGTCATGAGGAATTATTAAAAAAAATTGGTATCAAGCGAACACAAGTGCGCACACCAACAAGGCACCTTTATTCACAGCAGCAGCAGCAGCAAGGCAAGTTGACAGTAATGAAACAAGTGCGGCAGTAAGTGTGATGGAGCACAAGATAGTTGTTGTCACACGTGCTACACACCGAGTCGATTCACAACAACATGGTGGACACCACATTGTTCAAGTCATCTCCCCTTACACACTCGCAGCTCCTTTCTCTTCCCCAGCAAGAGCCTCCTGAAGATCTCGTGACATGCGGGCAGGTATTGCATTGCCCTGCAGCACCTGGTCCGTAGCAGCCAGCGCTGTCTCACGGTTGAGTATGATTACTTTGTTCAATGTGTCGGTGGTAAAGCGCAAGTAGGTGTCAGTGCAGCTGTTGACGAGGCGTATGAGGTGCAGCAAATTGTTGATGGGTATGTCATTGAAATGAGTAATCTGTGTGTTGACAGGCGTGTGTATGTGTGTTGTGGGGGTAGCACACACAACATGCACGCAACACATTCAACTCTCACCCCACACACCCCGCGTGTGTGGGAGTTGTTGCGGACGCCATCACAACCCCCATTACCATATGACACACACCACAATACAGTCCACAACCACCCCCACACCACCATGACACACAATACAACCCACAACACCCCCCTCATCATCCCCCCATAAATGTACAACATACAATGGTGTCCTTGAACTCATAACCATTGTTGGCGCTGCAAGACAAGATTGTCGACAGCAACACCACTTGTTGATCAGGGGTGTCCTTGACTGCATAGTAGGTTTTCATTGCCAGCCGAACCGGTGCTTGCATGAGAGAACCATAACACTGCTCCAAATACGGATCAGTGAGGTTTGTAAACACGAGGCCGCCCAGTATGTAGTAGGAGGGATTGTCGTTGCCCAAATGGGGGGGGACTACGTACTGGTACGTACGCAGGGTGATGCGCACGTCCATGGGGGTGCCGTTGCGAAGGATGGCGACACTGAGGGTGTCGCCTACAAATTTTTGAGTGACAAGGAATTTGAAATTGACACGCTCGGAGGAGCGAAAGGGGACACTGCCGTCATTGGCGACCTGGTGGTGATTTGCGTGTGTGGTGGTGTGTCATAATGCATGGTGTGTCATTATGTGCAACAGGTACATGGTGTGTCCTTGTGAATGGTGTGTACATTATGTACATGGTGTGTCCTTGTGAATTGTTGTGGGTGCCGGTGGTGTGAAAGGGAGTGTGCAACGGGATGACAGAAGCGTGCAATACAGGTATTTTCAAATACATATGGGTACCCAATACACACCCCTCATCATGCATACCACATACATAAGGCAAAGGAGACCACCAACAACATACACACACACCTGCACTCCATCAATGCTGGTGATGATATCATCCACTTGCAGAACCTTGTACTCATGACTGGCACCAGGTATTTCACGTACAAGTACACCACTTTGTCTAGCAGTCATACCATATGCCTCACGCATTGCAGGTGACTCCATGTCCTGGTTTTTTTATGACAACGCTTTTTAAGTGGACGACAATTGTGATCACAATTGCAAGGTTGATTGGAGGGGGGGTTGAGCGGGTTTGTATCTTGCAGCAGAATTGTGTGATACAAGAAACTATCCCCTACACACACACACACACACACACAAACACACTCCCCATCATACACACACCTGCCATGTCACGTTGAGGGATGGAAAGCCAGTGTAATGCCCATGCTTTTGTATGTCTGACAGGAAATGGTGTATGATGGAATTGGGGATGACGTAATTGACACCCTCACTGCTGGACTTACTGTATGTCTGAAATGCAGCACCTGGGTGTATGTACAAGGGGTGGTTGCATGAGGGGTATATGTATGAGGGGTGTATGTATGAGGGGTGGTGGTGGTGGTGGTGGAATGTTGTGGTTGATGAGGATGGTGAAAGGGATGTGGTGGTGGTGGTCTTGGATGATGAATGTAGGAGGTGTATGCTAGTGGGTGTAAAAATGTATGTCCTCATGCAGATAGTACACGGCTGTTATGTATCGTATACCACCCAAGCATGCTCTAGTACCCAATACACACACTCATTACCCCGACGCATACACACCATACCTACACATTCACCAGCTGCGTTGAATACTGGACCACCACTGTTACCCGAATTGATAGCCGCTGTGTGTGGGGAATATGTGATGTGTGTGTGATGTGTGTGTGTGTGGTGGTGGGGGGTGTTAGTGTCATGATATGTACAACCAAACAAGTGTGCACACACACACAACCATGTGTTGATATATATGAGTGTTCCCAACAAATAGGGATTGCACCAAAAGAGCAGCCACAATCACCACCCTCAAACCAACAACACCATTCCCATCAACCACTTACCCCCCCACCCGACCACCACGTACCATCAATTTGTAATGCAAGCAGCTTGCACACCCCATGTGCATAATGCTGCAGCTCAATTCGTGAAGTAACCCCTGCTGATATGGACAACCCAGTACCACCAAGAGGAAATCCAACCACACTCACAGACTCTTGTAGCTGCGGCATAACCCCAAACGTCACAGGGTGCACACCACTCCCACCCTCCCAAAACTCATCATCATCCACCGCGAGCAGCGCAATATCACACTCGCGCCCAATTGCCACCACATGGGCGATGTAGCGGGTGTCATCGCCACGTTTTCGCACTTTGACTTGACTGTGATACGACACGCTGTGGGCGTTGGTGAGAATCCAGCGCTGGCTCTCAGGGCCATTGATTGCTGCAGAAATGGCAAACCCAGTGGAACCACTTGTGTGCTGGGATCGTTTTTGCCAGGGCATCTGCCAGTTGGGTGGTGCGTGCGTGCAGGATATCTTCACCACTGCGTCGAGCACCTCGGCTGGGAGCATGGGTGTGTTGTTTGACTTGGTTGTGTGGGGGGCGTCAGTGGGTGTTGTGGTGAGGTCACCCGAGATGGTGTTGCCCACGGCAATGTCGAAATCTATGGCAGCAGCCGTCTCAAGGGAGCGCATGGAGTCACGGCGCTTGAGGGCGGCGGGGGGGGTAGGGCGTGGGGTGTGGGGGATGGGGGCAGACGAGGTGCGCACGATGGGGCGGGGGGGGCGGGCATTGATGGAATTGGGGTGAGGGTTGCTGGCTGATGGGCTGTCAAAGGCAGAGGGCAAGCCAGTGGCATGTTGGGATGCGGCTTCAAGTGCCGCTACCTCGGAAAGTGCAGCGTTGCTTGATGAGTGTGCCATCATGAGCGTAGCCTGTTGAGTGGATGTTTTGGGCGGATTGAGTTGGGGCGCACGCTTTTGTGGCGGGAGATGGGCAGATCGGTAAAGCCGCCACGTGTCTCCCATCCCGCATCTCAACGTGCTATACCTGGCAGCTAGCAACCCTGCGAAGACCTCTGCTGACGGAAAACGTGGCGGAGGTTGTGCTGTCGCTGGTGAAATCGTGTGATGTGTGGCGGGGATGTTGGAAAAGGCGGTGATGTCGGTCAAGGCGGTACACGCGTGTGCTTGTTGTGTGTTCAAATGAGGAATAGTGTGAAAGCAAACACAAACCAACACAAACCACAAAATCAAGTAACCACCGGCGCCTCGACAACAACATCATCGTCGTCGTCACTCAGCGGTGGTGCATGACACCTCCTGCACAACGCAATTTTTGTCCACACTGGAACTGGGACTGCATAGTACAGAAAGCTCAGGATGTACAGGGCAATACCTGTGTAGGCAAGCCCTTGTCCATACTCGGCATCAATTGTCGTCGCTACGGCATCTATGAAACTATACACGTTGAGGCTGATGATAAACATCGTGATTGCCCCTGCAATCACAGCGAGCCATGGCCTGTGGATGATGTTGGTGGTGTTGCAAACACACATGTTGCATACATCCCAGACGCCATCCATGTCAACTGGGCATGGGCACATCATCACAACCAATCTCGCAAACACACATACCGCAGCACGGCCTTGCCCATGATGCTTGGTGTACACGCCAACAGGAACAAGGGTATCATGGCATAGGGCACCACTATGGCATTAATCTGGTTGAGCCAATTTGTCAGTGTTGCATATCCATCTGTTGTTGGGATACACGCAACTGCGAGTGCTGGCAGCAGTGTGATGGTGCGGATGATATATGGTGACCACCACACATGACTGTCCAAATTGAGGAAGCCGTTGATCATGAATCCACCTTTGTTTGTGGGGAATGTGTGTAGGGAGTGTGTGGGGGGAGTGTAGGGAGTGTGTGTAGGGTGTATACACCTACATAAATTATCACATGATAACAAAAGAGCAGCACACCACTATCACCAACACCACCATCACCATCACCACCACCATCACACCAGCACCCGCACATACCAGCATAGGTAGTTGTCATGGTACTCGCCTGTGCACTCGTCAGCAGCCCAACATACCAGATATACTCATACGCACTCCCATACTGTGCACCCAACATTTTCCCTATATCCAATATTCCTATACTCCCATCCTGCTCATGATACATGGCAACCACATCAGCACTGCTGGTGGCAAACACTGCTATTGCCTGTGTGTGAGCATAAAAGAGGGGAGGGGACGGTGGTGAGGGGGTGTATGTGAGGGGATGTGGGTGTGGGTGTACGTAAAAATCAACACGACATTGGTCAAACACTGGTGGTCAAACACTGGTCAGACACACACACACACACAGCAACCACACATCCCCCCCCCCCGCCTCCATACCATCATGTTGACCATCAGTGATATCAACAACACCAATGCAGTTTCAACCCACACATACTGCACCACCGTCTTCCTAGGCACTTTATCAATAGCAGCTTGTACACGCTTGGGACGGGTGAGCACAATAGCACTGCCTAGGAAGAGGTTGTATGGCATGATAATGGCCCCCACACAACCAACAGCAGCTTGCACCTGAATTAAGAGATGGGTGGGTGGGGGTGGATGAGGGGTGGGGGTGGATGAGGGGAGGGTATGGATGAGGGGAGGGTGTGGATGAGGGGAGGGTGTGGATGAGGGTCTGCTTTGTCTACGTAGCAGTATGTAGCACCAGTGTTTCTCATTATGTGTGGTGTGTTTCACATCATATGTGGTGTGTTTCACTAAGAACGCCCCCCCCCCCCAAACACACACACTCACACAGATCATCCCCCCCACAACATGCACAAAACACCTCGCCCCTCCATACACACACACCATACCTGGTCATTCCCACTCAGTGATGGCACAAATATCCCTTTGAATAACGCACCCACATCTTGTGTGGACTGTGCAAACAGGATACAAAAGGTAATGATGAGCACACCCAGCACTGCCGCCATAAACCACTGCAAAAAATCACGTTGTACAAATTCAGCCACAGAGAGCAAGACATAGGCTACTGTGCATGTGATCAGTACACCAGCCCACATGGGGAGGGCTTGGTTGGTCATGCCATACAGAGCAACGGCACCCCCAATTACTTCCTGTGTGTGTATGTTGGGTGTGGTTGGGTTGCGGTGGGTGGGGTTGGGGGGTGGATGGGGTGATGTTCATGGGTGCTCATGGAAAATGGTGAGATTTGACCATTGGTGAAAATTCACACAAAAAACATGCACACAAAAGTTTGGTGGGTGTTGTACACGCACCCGAAGGAAACACACAGCAACAGCAACAACACACATCCTTCTCAACAGGAATAACAACATAACAACAACAACAACACAGCATGTACCATCATGTCGGTTGCGAGCACGGCCAGTTCCATCATGATGAACAAAAAGTAGCGAGGTATGAGGGGATAGTAGTGGTAACAGTGTTGTGCGAGGTGACGTTTGGTGGCAATGCCCATGAGTGCAGCAACAGATTGAATCACCCATGCCTGTGTGTGTTGAGGTACAATATATGTACAACATATGCACTGGTACTGGCATGTATGCGCATGGGAGTGTCAGTCGTGTGTATGAAAACGCATATCAAAAACATACGCACACAAAAATCACACCCAACCCCCCCCCAGAACAGGAAACAACACACCATCAGCGTGGAATAAAGAGTCACCCACATGAGGGTGTACCCGCCCAATACACCCTGATTTACATCAGCAGCAAGGTTGCCAGGATCCAAAAACGCAATGGTCATAACAAAACCGGGACCAACAAAACGGAAAAACCCTGCAAGCCATTGTGACACTCTCTTAGACAATTTAGCTGGCTTCTCAGGTGGTACAGCCAGTGGCAACACGTCATCACAAGGCTCTGTGGTGAAAAGCTGCTGATCACCGGATGCACCAGTCACCCCTTTTGCACTTTTTCCGCTAGACCCTGCTGAAAGGTCGTCATGATGAGTACAAGCACTAATGCTAGCACTGCGCGGTGCTGCAGCATCCGTCACTGGTGGAAGAGTCGGCTGAGGCTCTGCCATGGCACCCGATCGCGCACCTAGGACTGCTGCATGGGTGTTTCACAATCAGCAATCATGCTGCCACGCAATGTCCTCTGTAAGTATAATGTAATCCGAGTCTATATTTTCGTTAAAATGTTTTATTATTTACTGCTTGTGTGCGATTGGCAGACGCACGGTGAACCACCAGGAAGCCACCTGTTACACACATCACGCACCCTATCCATCAACACATCCATCATCAACAAAATACCCCATCCCTCAAAAGGGTGAGGTAGACAGCCTATTTTGTGCTGCTTCCCGTTGGTCTGCTGGGAACAGGGCCACAAACTCCTTCATCTTCAATTTCGCTGCCTTGGCTGCGTTACGGCTAAAGTCAGAGTATGCTTTCATTTGTGTCCCTGAGGGGTTGGCACCCCGCATACTCTCAAAATACTTGTTGTAATCCATCTGTTGTGTGTGCATGGAGGGTTGGGTATAGGTGGTGATGTGCGTGGTATGTTTGCAGGTGCTTTTTTGTTCCTCTCGCGACAATGGTGTTGTGAGGGACACCATGATTTTTTTGGGGCACCTTTTTCCAACACCACAACAACCATCAACATGTACATCACGCATGTTATATGCATACCTGCAACACGTATTCATAGGTATCATATGCCAATTCTGTTGCACGTGTTTTGTCTCGAGTGTTTTCCAATCCTATGTGGGTGGGTGGGTGGGTGGGTGGTGTTGCATATGCACCGACATACTCCTCATCATGTGTACATGCAACCCTCATCACTATGTACCTGCTGCAGCACTGATCATGTTGTCCTTGAGGTTGTTGGGAGCACCAAGAATAATGGTGGATGCTTGTGACAACCCTGATGATGATGTGTGTATATATATGTGTGTGTGGGTATGATGTATGGTGTGTTTGGCGATAATGTATGGTATGTGTGTGTCATCCACATTGCTTTCTTTTGTATGTATATGTATGTGTGTATGTGTGTGTGTATATGAGTGTGTATATATATGCATGTATATTTGTGTATATATATTTGCATATACATTTGTTGTACATATATTTGTGTACATATACTTGTGTACATATACTTGTGTACATATACTTGTGTATATATATTCATGCATACATGTATACACACAGCAACCACACCTCACCTGTGGTGTTCCCCTCCTCCAGCTGCACCAGCAAATCCTCCAGCAACTCCAGTGACCTCAACACTGGCACCAGGTAGAAAAATAATGGCTGACTAGGCTTGCCCCTCAACTCCTCAGTGGGTATCAGTGCGAATGCTGCTGCTGCTGCTGTGAAGCCTAGGCCAAGTATGAGCCGCCGCTGTGTGACATGGTGGTCATGGGTGTGTGAGAGTGGTGTGGCATGGTGGCGGGTGGGTGTGACATGGTGGTCATGGGTGTGGCATGGGAGTGGGTGCGTGAGAGTGATACAGGAGATACAAAAAAGAAGAGGAGCATGGAGAAAAGAAGATGAAGGTGTAGAAAAGAAAAGGAGGGTGCAAGAAAAAAGATCAACATGGAGAAAAGAAGAGGAGGAGCATGTAGATGTACATACTGCCACACAAGGCCCCCCCTAACGCTAGCACACCTGTACTGTTGCTTGTTCTTCTGGTGTCAGCTCCTTGCTGTTGCCCACTTCACCAGGTGCATTTTTACTCAAGTACCCACTCATGGTGCCCTCAGTCAACCAGTTGGCCTCTGGGCTTTCTGTGAAGGGGGGGGGGGGAGGGGTGTGGGGGGGGGGCAAGGTGTGAAGGGTGTGTGAGGGTGTGAGGATTTGTGTGAGGGTGTGTGTGAGTGAGAGTGTGTGAGTGAGAGTGTGTGAGTGATGTACTTGCAAGGGTGTGTACATGCTGGTGTGATGAATGCATACTGGGCATGAAGACATACACATCATACACACATACCCGTGGTGAAAATTGTTTCTCGACGTAGGTCTCCACCATCAATGCGGGATGGTTTTACATCTGCAGCCTGCTCTGTGTCAACCTGTGTGGTGTGGTATGCAAACAACATGCATGGTGTAGTGTGCAGACGCCATGCAAAGACACCGTACATCACACCACCCTTATTTTTGTGCGCGCACACCCACTGCCACACGCCCCACCACCACCACCTGTTGTGCAACAGATGCTTGTGCTGCTGCAAGCTGTTCACGCAGTGCAGCAGCTTCTTCCTCTGCTGCTCTTAGCCTGGCCAGGACCTCCTCACTGATGCCACCCGGTGCTTGCGCAGCAGCAGGTGGGTTGTTGCTGTCGTTTGCTGTGCTCTGTACAACAAACGCTGCATGTTGTCGTGGGGATTTTATTACGAGACTGCCCGTACAAATGGGCGCTCGGATCTGCTGCACATTGACCAAGCCTTTCATGGTGATGGTGCGCGTGTTACTGCTTGTGGATGCCACCAAACGATGCTTTGACCTATTGCGCGTGTGCTCAATAGTGTATTGTGGGTGAAATAGCAGTTTTGACAATGAAAATACGATGTGTAGTTGTTTGTTGGCATTGGAGGGCACAGTGCTTGACCTCAAAAGACTTGTGATATACATTGTCAAAACAACCCACACGCATCTTCACGATGGTACGAGCTCATCAACAAAAACAATCGTGCAAACTACTGCACATCGTGTGATGCCAACACATCCTCAATTGACCCTGCACCACACCACAGGCTTTCAAAATGTTGCCCTCCCACCGTGGCACAACCACGTTGCCAACCACCGTGTCAACCCCTCGCAGCACACCCCTCAGACCACGACGTTTGCCCATAGGGGCCACCAGCATCACCACCCAGCCCACCACCCTCTCTGACGCACAAGCCCATGAATGGACCAGCTGCCGTGACATTCTTGTCAGCAAGGGATGGTCTGCGGAAGATGCAGACACGATTCTCTGCAAGGCGTTTGGATGGTCGGGACAGGTGTATTGGAGGGGCAGCAAGGAGGAGGCATCCCCTGATCAGCAGGAGGTGCTGGGGACACTCGATTTCCTGGAGAGCATTGGTGTCACTGGCGACAATTTGTGCAAAGTATGTGTGTGAGGTTGTTGTGATGTGTGGTGTGCTTGTCATGCTTGAATTGAAATGTCCTTGTATTCAATCGGCAAAACTCCTTGGTGTATGCTTGCGTGTGTGTTCTTCCCCATCACCACCACCCAACAACCCCAACCATCACAGCTTGTAAACACCTTTCCCGAGGTGTTGGGTTGTGGAGTAGACACCATAGTTCGCCCCAATGTAGAAGTATTACAAAAACAGTGGAAAATAAAGGGGAATACACTTGTGAAGACACTGCTGCGACGACCAGACGTGTTGGGGTACAACTTGGATTGCGAGGGGAGTTGTGTGGGGGAATGTGAACGCTGCTGGGCGCGCTTTTGATGAGACAACCTTGCACACACACAACCCCTTTGCTGTGTTGGGACTATTTTAAAATACATTTTGTTATGATCAATGCGATCCCTGTATTTCATGGTCACAGCACTGCTGATATACTGTGTTCATCATTGCATTGACCTAGTGTGTGTTGAGGCACAACACATCAAGCATGTTTTGTATGACTTCATTCTGTGTCTACTCTGGTAACAACAAAATCTATACCTTGTGCTGTTACCTATAGGCCTTGTGCCTTTACAATGCGGGATGTAGATACATAGTATCGGTTCCTATCATCATCAAGCACACACCCATCGTCATGCACACACCCATCATCACGCACACATTCATGACATGCACACTTTACTTTGCAGCCACCCCCGTTGATCCAAACCCCCCAGCACCACGATCAGTGGCATCAAGGTCCTCCACCTCCACCACTTGAGGTGTGATGATGCGCTCTAAGATGAGCTGTGCCACACGATCACCACGCTTGACTGTGAGAGGTAGGTGAAGGTAGGTGAAGGTAGAGAGGGTAGGTGAGGGTAGGTGAGGGTAGAGAGGGTGGGTGGGTACCATGACACCCACCCAAACACCCCCAATACCCCAACACCGCAACACCACACCCAATACTATGTTATAATATATAATCACACCCACCTATAAAGTCCTGATCACTGTGATTGAAGAGCACCACCCCCACATTGCCTCGATAATCCTCATCCACCACACCAGCACCGGTGTCAATAAAGTGCTTCACTGCTAACCCACTGCGGGGTGCAACACGTGCATAGGTGCCAGAGGGGATAGCAATGGAGAGGTCGGTCTTGATCACCGCCTTGCCACGAGCAGGCACCACATCATCATATGCGCTGGGTATGGGGGATGTACGGGGGAGGATGTGCAGGGGTGATTCACATACACACATGCCTCGCCAACCTCAGCGCATACCTTGCCAGGTCATACCCAGCAGCACCAGCACTGCCACGTACAGGCAAGATGGCGTGCTCTGACAGGCGCTTGACCTTGAGCAATGGCTGTTCCATTTTCTGCTGCTTTGCAAGGTGGATCTCGGGGGCTACGTTGTCACGGCTAGACGGCTGCAGGACAGACATGGTCACGTTGGCTCGTTGATGATGGTGCAGATTTGATTGATGAGTTCGTGTTGATGGGTGCGCAATGAGCCGCAAAACCGTGATGCTTGTAATGGCAGGTTGGTGGACGTTGCTGTACAAGAGCTGGCGAATGCAGAAGTTCATGAGTGAACGAGTTTTTCACGAGGCGCAACAAGAAAAACAAGCATGTTTTTGATGATGTTTTTCATGCACCCCGATCGCATCCATAATCTAGAACAAGAGTAGAAGATCATAGCATACCGACGGGACAGATCCTACACTATGAGTTAGTTATTGCAAGATCACATCTGAGCCCCCCGGTGACCATGCCCCAAAGCATTGCAATGAATACGCATCAAGAATTGCCATCATGTTCCATGGACGATGTTGCAGAGTTGGCGGGGCAGCAACTCGTATTTGTAGTTGGCAGCATCGTATATCGAGTGCCACATACCTTTCTTCACCCAGGGGGCAGTGCAGTACGTTGATGCTATGTGATGGATGTAGTATGTTTTTTTATTGCAAAGTTTGCATGTTGCACCACCACCATCCACCCATCCATCAGGTGCTCGAGCGCCACACTGGGCAACGTATAGACCACTTGTTCACCATTGATGACAACGATGTTGGGATACATAGACATAGCCATGCAGCATTCCATTTGCTACAAAAGTTTCAGTATGCACGCCTGGACGATGGTGACAACCGTGATCAGCATGATGCGCATCCAGCATCACGTTGTCCGAGTGTCGATGCCTTGCCATCCCTCCTCGACCCATCACAACCACTAGCATGGCAGGTATTGATGGCTCTATATGTTGGTAGCATTTGGTGATATACGCACATGCAGACACTGTCCATGTGCCTCCATGCCCATGCGCATACACCCACGCAGATCCCACCCATATACAGGTTGGTCGATTGGGGGCCCACTATAGCACATGGGTACACCAACCTGAACCAGTAGCACCCCTATTCTTTCATAGCACACTTGCGGAATGGCTCTCAAAAACACCATTGTATGTTGGTGTGTGTTTTTGTACGTGTGTGTGTTGTGTAGTGCTGCTCATGCACATGTACAGAATGATGGTCGGCATGCCCTCCTCTTCCTCATCATCTCTCAACACATGATAACAACAGATGACACCCACGATGATAATCAACCATGATAATACAAGCAATAATAATAATATACCACAAACAACAATGTACCACCACAACCATCCACCACACACAATACACCACAAACAACGACCTCCACAGGTTTCTCATCCCCTGTATATGGATCCCAGTAGCCCTGCTGTGCCTCTACACAGCCCTCCACACACCCCCACACCTTTTCACCCACCACCGCCACCCCCCACACACCCATCATCATCACCCTCTGCATGGATCACGCCTCACACCAAGCGAAACACACCCCATGCTTTCCCTCCTGCTCACCTGCGTAGCTGGCATGTTTATATGGCAGGTGATGGAATATGCAATACACCGATTTGTGTTTCACAGAGAGCCGAGTGGGTATTGGGGTGTGACTGTGCATTTTCTCCTGCACGGCTGTCATCACAAGTACCCAGCAGATGCGTTGCGGCTGGTGTTTCCGCCTGCGTTGGGGTGTGTGGTGGCCATGGTGGTGTATTGTAGCATGCGGGTGGTGTTGCCACAGGTGCGTGTTGAATGCGTGTGTTGAAATGTGTGTGTTGAATATGTGTGTATTGAATGTGTGTTGTTTGTGTGATTGTTGCAACATGTGGACTGGACTTGGTGGGCCCGTTCATTCTCTCCCCTGTCATTTCTTCACGCTCTCTTCTGCTACCTGCCTCCACCGCCCTCTCCTTCCCACCCCCCACCCCTCCAGGCATATGCACTGGCTATGCTATCAGGGTGGCTACTGGCATACGTTGCCTATGATTGCTTTCACTACGCCATGCATCATGGTGGCAGTGGTAGTGTGTACATACAACGCATGCGTGCCAAGCACATGCATCACCACTACTGCCAGCCCAATCGGGGGTTTGGTATTTCCTCCAATACACTTGATAGGTTGTTTAGGACAATGGGGGAGGTGGGACATGGTGGGGTGGATGCCAGCACTGCAGTTTTTGTGACCAAGTGACAAGGGGGAGGCTCTTGGAGGTGAAGAGGGTTTCAAATTGTGGTCTGGAAAGAGGAAAGGGGAGGTGGTAGAACACTTGTTTTAATGAGGGGTGCCATTTGCTAGTAATTTAATTCCTGCCTTTTGGTGTAGTGTCCAATCGTTACCCTTTCAAAAAAGTGCTTTTTCTCACTGTACACAGCACTGTCATGGGAAAAAAGAGGGGAGGAGAAAATGCCAGCAGAAAAAGGGTCAACAAACACGTGCAGAAGTGGTATACAATTGTGTAGTACAGGTCATACACATTTCGTAAAAGTACAAGTATCCATGCCAAGGTGCACACATCATTGTGGTGGAATGGTATTGTGGTGGAACAATACTCTTGATGGCACACACACAACCAACCACACCCACACCCACCATGGCAACCTTACGCAGCAACAGTGATCAAGTGACCCTGTTGTGCATCTTCAGTGCGCTCCTTGGCTTGTCTATATTCAGCATAGGTCAGTGTGTAGGCAGTGCTCTGGTATCGGGTGACCTTGAGACCAGCAAGCAACGCACTTGTCACCTGCCCACTATACCCACTCTTACGAATCAACGCGGCAATGGTCTCTGCATGCCCCCATCCCTCTTGGGAGGCAACATGGGGAAGGAATGTGGCGGTCAAGGTAGCGTTGAGGGATGATGGGACAGTGGGATCTGTGAACTCGATGATCAAGCCATGTTGGCCCACGATCCAGTCATCCCATGCGGCAGCAGGTTCAAATGAATGCAGGAGTGAGACGCTGCAGTGCAAATGGGGGAGTTCACGTTTTTCTACCGGGCTAAAGCGCCGGTCGCGCAGGGCACTGGAGGATGGTGGTGGTGGTGGTGATACATACTGGCCCAAATCAAGTAACCACCATCAAGTACACCCACCTGGTCAATGCATAGTCTCGTAAACCATGGTGCAAGTGTCGTGGTTCGAGGGTGCCAATGCAACCACGCAGGCGGGGCTGGGCATGGGTGCGGCTTTCCTTGTACCATGTCACAAAAAGTGGACTGTGTGTTGGTGGTGCGTGATGATTTGATGCATTGTGGTGATCTGTGGCGGAGGGAGAGCCCACAACCCTTTTCTCACCAGTGAGTGTTATCGAACGATGGAGGAGATGGCGTGGAATTGTGCAAGTGCGCAAAAAGCACGTCAAACGCGTACACAACATGTTCTGGAGTGGCAAGCACTGGCCCTGAAGGGCACTTGCGGTCGATATGATCGCTGTTTGGGGAGACCATCATCGAAAATGCTTCGAAACTGCTTAGCCCCCCCCCCACTATACCCTCCAATAAGTGTGTTGTATCCACTTGTATCCACTTGTATTCAAACCAGCAACTATTGTATGTTGTTGCACCACCACAAACTATATGCAAACACGAAAAAAACACCTTCACAAAACACGGCCTAAAACTGTGCAGGCGCTCCAAACCCTGGCTGTGCATACCCAGCAGGTGTTGGTGCAGCACCATACACACCGGGCGTGGGCTGTCCATACCCTCCAGCCATCCCCGCCTCGGGTGCTGGCAGTGCCAATGGCATCAGGGTCAGGTAGGCATTGGTTGCTGCCTCCTGCTGCTTGGCAGCTTCCTCCTCCTTGACCCGGTTCTCCTGGTGTTCCTTGCGTTCGCTCATCAGCAAATCCACCTTGGACGTGTAGTCCTTGATCACTTGAATGGCGTATGGCATTGCAAAGTCCATCAACCCGTTCATCCATGCAGTCTCCAGGGCATAGTCGGGGCGGATGAGATCGTAACATGTGTACAGGCATGCCGTGAAGCACTCCTTATCACCCTCAGACACAAAGAATGCCAGCACCTCTTCTGCAATTTCCTTGTCTTCTGATTGGGCAGCAGTCTCCATGGCATCCTGTTTGTTTGTTTGTTTTGGGGGTGGGGGGGGTGTTGTGTGGAGGTGTTTTGATCACACATGGTGTGTTGTTTGTGTTTTGTTACACATTACACAATGCACGTCCACAACATCCCCCCACAAACAAACACCCCTTCTATTCCCCCACAAACAACACCCACAAAACACCCACCCACCCACCTACAAAACATACCTTGTACAGCTTGTCCTCCTTGGCAAGGGCCACTGCCTTGCGCCACTTGAGGTTTTTCTTGTAGATGAATGATGCAATACGACGAAACTCGAGGAGCTCATGCTTCTCAAGTTTGACTGCCAACGACAGCTGGTCAAAGTTGTCATACCTGTGTTTTGTGGTGAGTTTGTTGTGGTGTGTGTGTTGTGAGATGTGTGCACCATATGTTGTGAAGAACACATTGGTTTGTGTGTCGGTTGTATGTATATACACAAAGAAAGGTGATGTACACATAGCACCACATCAACCATACCACCAAGTCAACCATGCACCACACCTCAAACCCTCCCCCAACAACCCACCCCACAAAAAAAACCACATACGTTGTGATGGATTCACGCAGCCCATCAAAGTCCTCCTCCTCGATATACAACTCGTTGACCGCCTCATTGACCGCCTGCAAGTTGCTCTTCTGCACGCTCAACAGGTACTCACGCACCAGTGGCAGTTGCTCTGCCTTGCGCAGGATGTCCACCACCCTTGCATGGTCAACGCGTGCCTCTATCACCTTGAGGAGGTCGGTCAACAGATCGGGGTGCTCTTCCAGGTAAAACCCAATCGCCTTGTAATGCACATCCACAGAAGAAACCTTGACCGCCACGTCCTTGAAGGTGACATGCTCCCATGCAACAGGGCTGTGGGTCATCATCACCATCGCCGCGTTGTCGTACTCATCATACTGCACATACAAGTATGCCAGCTCACGCCAGTGTTCCATCTCCTCGCACACACGGATGAGGCGTGGGATGTTGATGCGTGCGGAAAACAGCTTGAGGTGTTCCATGAGCTTTTCCGGCTTGTACTTTGCATACAGGATGCCCAGCTCTGTAAAGATGCCCATGTGGGCACGTTCCAAGCCAATTCCGCTCTCCATGAGCGCGATGAGCTCCTCGAAAAAGCCCCGTTGTTGGTAGAAATCGGATACTTCTTCCAGGTCGTCCGCATTGATGATGATGTTGAGGCCACACAGCTGGGCGAGGCGGAACTCCCCTTCTTCCACACATGCGTAGCAGACCTATTTGGGGGGTGTGAGTGTGGGGGTGACGGGTGTGGGGTGTGGGGTGTGGGGTGTGGGGTGTGGGGGGTGGGGGGATGGGGGGATAGCTGCTTATGAAAGAGATGTTTTGTGTGGGGTGTTATGTACATGGCTGACAATGTATACATCCACACCCACACCACACCCCTTTTAACACACCCCATATCACCCCATATCTCAACACATCCCCTCACAAACACACCCCTTTCAACACATCCCATACACACCCCTTTCAACACACCCAAAACCACACCCCCTTCAACACACACCTCCTTCCATGTCTTGGGTGAGTTGGCTTTGCGAGCAGCCTCCACTGCTGCCTGGAACTGGTGCAGACGTACCAGGGTGGATGCAAGACGGCCCCAGTTGGGGATTCGGGTGTAGATGATGCGGGCTGCATCAAATTGACCCTCAGTGAAGCACCTGGGGTAGGTGTGGATGATGGTGGGTGATGGTGGGGGTGATGGTGGGGTGATGTAATAGGTTGGATGGGTATGCATTCATGTGTACTACTAAATGCATGGTATACAAAATGCATGTGTACAAACCATACTACACACATACATGCATTTCCCCCCCTTCCCCCCCCCCAAACACCCACCCACAAACCCCCATACCTATCACCCACGCTCTGCAGGTTGGCTTGTGTATTCCCAGTAATAAATTCATCCAACGCACTCAAATCCCCAACTTTCGCATACGCATACGCCAGCTCTGTGTCCACCTTGGCATCGCGCAGCTTTTTCCGCACCATGTGGAGATACTTGACCAGCTCTTCATACGCACCCGCGGCATTCGCACGCTCGATGACGTCCAGGTGACGGGAGGTGTCTCCACCACGCAGGTAGGATGCGATGGCTTCAGAGACGGCACCATGTTCCAGCTGGGCGCTTGCCAGGCACGACCACACTTCTGCCTCATCCACCTTGGCTGCAAATTCATTTGCCCTGTCAAGGTCCTCCATGTTGTCGAGCAGCACCTTGATGGCAGGCACCTTGAGCGAGAATTTCTTATAAATCTCAAATGCCTCTTCAAACATCTCATAGCCCACTGCAATTTCACCCACAGCAGGCCCATCGAAATTGTCCAGGCGGTGGATGTAATCCTTGACGCGTGTCTTGTCGGCTTTGATGGCGGTGATGATGAGCAGGTTTTGAAGGTTGTGGTTGTTGGAGAAGCTGCTGTTTTGCAGGACAATTTTCTCCAGCAGTTCGATGAGCTCTGATTGGAGATCTGCCTGCATGAAGGATTTGACTGCCACTGACACTGACTCGGGGTTTTTGCACTCGGGGAGGGCTGTGGATACCACCTGTGGGGTGTGGGAGGGGGGGTGGGGAGGGGGTTGTGGCAATATACATGCATACATAACACACATGGGGAAGATTGTTGTGGATATGATGTGGGTGGTTGGGGTGTGTACTTGGACACTATGAGGTACACACACGCATGAGGTACATACACAATCACACACGCATGAGGTACATACACAATCACACACGCATGTACACAATCAAACACGTATGTACACAACGTACGTACATAATCACACACACACACACGTATGTACACAATCACACACATACAATCACACACACACTTGTACGTTGTACACACACACACACACAATTCACACAATTACACATGCTACCTGGTCAATGAGTTGCCTCCTAAACTGGTTTTGCTCAGTCAACACCTTTGACCACAATTCAGGGTCCATACGCTCCACAATGTAACGTGACTGCAACTTGAAGAGCGCATTGCTGTGTGCGTGTGATTGTGATTGTGTGTGTGATTGTGTGTGTGATTGTGTGTGATTGTGATTGTGTATGTGTGTGATTGTGTATGTGTGTGTGCGTACATGGACAGTGCATGTGTAGCATCACAGCACCTCACCTCAGGGTAAACAGTCATGCTGCTCCCATACAACACAACACAACCAACACCATGCACCACACCACACCACACCGCACAACACCAACATACCGGTTGGTGCATGCAATAAGTGCATCATCACATTGCCCCCTCTTGTATGCCACACACGCCAGGTTGGGGTCGCGCTTCTCTGCATACTTGCCCACCACAAGAGAATCGTAGTAGGGGTTGGTGGTGAGAAAGTGCTCGGGGTTTTGGTTGCTGTCAATGACGATCTTACCCAGTGCATTGTGCACATGGGGGTCCTGTGGGGGGTGGTGTTTTGAGTGGTGTGGGAGGGTGGTGTTGGACGGTGTTTGGTGTTATGTGCCCATGTACATGCATACGACCCACCACCCCACATATACAACTCGTGCATCACCACCCCACATGCACAACTCATACAACACGCACACATTTCCCCCACACGCTCCCTCCACATGCACGCCCACAACTTCCCCTCCCTTCACGCACCTCCCCCTTACACACACTCCCCCTACACACATTCCCCCACACACACCTTGCTACCCTCTGAGACCAGGTGCTCCAAAAATGGGTTGAGCAATTTCAGGCGATTGCGCTTTTCCACTTCCTCCACCAGCACCTCCACTGGGATGAGGCTACGTACACTGAGGATGAGGTTGTTGACAAATTCATCAGCAGCTTCCACATCCAGCAGGGCACCGACCACCTAGGGGGAGATGTGGTGGGTGGGTGGGTGGGTGGGTGGGTGGGTGGGAACAGGTGTGGAGATGTGGAGATGTGGAGAAAACATGGTGTTGATGGGGATTGGTGGTGAAAGAAGCCACTGTCATGGTCAACAGTCAACGGTCAACATCATGGTCAACACAATCTCCTCACACTCCCACCTCAAACAACACACCAGAACACCCCACATACGTATGGCGCCTTGCTGGGGTTGACTTTTTGCACATAACCCTCAATATACCGCAGCATATTGTTGTTGTACAGATATGTTGTCAGGTCCTCCACCATGTCATGCCGATCACACACATTGATCAGCGGACGTGCATCCGGAAGCTTGGCCTCCATCAAAAACTGCTTTGTCTTTTCCGCAGGGTAGTGTGCAGATTCCCGGGTCACACGTTCCACCTCCTTGAGCTGCTGTGTCTTCGCTGCTGCTTCAATGTACTTGTAGTGCACCTCAGGGTCCTCTGAAAAGGCAATGTAGGAGCCCAGGTAAAAGTACAGGCCGTGGAAGGATTTCAAGGACTCGAAGAGCTCGATGATTTTTTCAGCGGTGAGTTGGTCGGTGTACTCTTTGGCGACTTGGACGACGATTTGCAGGTTTTGCTGCATATTGGTGGTGAGGAGCTCCTGGGGGTTGTTTTTTCAGATGGAGGGGGTTGTTGATGGGATCGTATTGGGTATTTGCAATATAGACAAGCAAGATATACACATGATGAACACGCACACATACACATATCGCATCCATGCACCGCGCATTACACAATACATACTCTTACACCCACACCCACCCACATCACACACACCACACACACACACACACACACACACACACCACATTACACACCTTCAAGCAATCCAGGGCCCAGTTGGCAGACAGGGTCCCAAAATACTCCACCAGCTGCTGAGGGTCCATTGCATGCGTATTAATAATCACACGCTTGATATCAGGCAAATCTGTATAGTGCTGCAATGCACGCATGTACAAGCCTGCCTTTTCACAGAGCTGAGCTACACGGGGGCGGTCATAGTGGGTGAGGGTGCCGTTGGCGAGGATGGCGTCTGCCACTTGGGGGTTGGTGACCAAGTTGATCTCCAGCAACTGTGTGGTGGGAGGTTTTCACACAATGGGTGGTTGTTTAGGGTGGGAGGTTGTGAGGTTTAGGGTGTCTCAGAGGTGTCAAGTGTTTCTCAGGTGTGTAAATGACAAACACCACCAAAAAAACACCAAAAACAAAACCCACTCACCTTGGATTGCAACATGGCATTCTTAGGATCATTATCCTGCAGCACATCCAGCAAAAACGCAGTCGCCTCCCGAATCGCGTTCCTCGACAAAAACACATCGGTCAACGTATACAGATCAATAGGGGGCCCCGGCTGCTTGGCCACCATCTTGGCGAGGTTGACCGCCGCCTCCGGGTTGGACATCATCATGGTTTGCATGAGGTACATGTAATCAGGCTGATACCCCTGGCTTTTGGCGTAGTTCATGAGTGCATCAAAATCCCCCTTGGCAGCGAGGGACTCGATGACCTTGGTAGTGGAATTGGCCCCCTGGTAGAGACGCAGGGCTGTTTCCTGGTCACCGGCTTGGCGGAAGAGGTCACCGAGCTCTTCACTGGGGGTGAGCTTTTCCTCCTGGAGAATTGGTGGGTGGGTGGGTGGGTGTGGGTTTGGGTGTGTGTGTGGATGTACATGTATGGTTTCTTTTTGTTTCTGTTTTTCTCCCAAGTTTCTTTGTTTATGTATTCAGTGCAAATGTATACATGACACCCCAGCAGCCACTACCTTGAGCCAGTTGTCCAATAGGTGCTTTTTGTTTTGACTGAGCACCAACTTGGACAGCTCTACCGACTCGTAGGCATTGAGCTTTGACTTGGTCAACAGGGTGCCAAAATACACCAACAGAGGAGATGTCGTCCCCGGCTGCACAGGCACGCGTTTAAACTTTTCAATCGTCTCACTGGTGCGCAGCACCCCCTGGGGGGACTCTGCAGCTGCTTCGGCAGCTTCCTTGTACTTGCCCTCTGCAAAGAGACGTTCGAAATTTTGAACCACCAGATTCTCTGCCCCGGGCAGGTTGCCACGCTTGGCCAGGGAAAGGGCAAGCTCCAGATTGTTGAGCTGGGTGCTCACAAAGGGGACCATGGTGGCTTCATTGACTGTGGCGAGCAGCACCTGGCCCCGCCTGTTGATGGCGTAAAACCCACCTGCGGTGTCTGCTGCGCAGCTTAGGAATACTGGGTCGGGGGAGATGCGGCTGCGGTAGATGGCAGTGGCAGTTTCCAGGTCGTAGACGAAGAGGACACCAAGTTTTGTGATGACATAGACGAGGCCGAATTTCTCAGAGATTTGGAGGCCTATGGGGAAATCATCTGCGAATTCAGGTGGGAAAAACAGCTCTGCCTGGCGCTTGAGGGGGGCACGACCTGTATGTTGGGGGGGGGGGGGGTGAGAGGGGGAAAGAGACAGTGTGCGGAGAAGAGAAAGAGATCGTGTGTGTGTATCAAGTGACTGTGTGTTGTACTAGGCATGTGTGCACACTGTACAAGCATGAGCAAGTGCACATTGGGGTACGATTTGTACTAATAGGATAATGCGATAATGTACTACTGATAATGGGATACTACAGTGATGTTTCTAATCCCATATCCCATGATTTCAATGGGATACAATACACACCAATACAGCAACACATACCAGGTGGTGGTCCAACCTCAATGATGTGCACCTTGGAAATCACTTGACCATTGGTGAGGGATTTTTGTGCAAATGCAATCACAGAGCTTGGTGCATCACTGCCACCCAACTGTGTGTGTGTGTGTGTGTGTGTGTGTGTGGTATGTGTATGTATGTGTATTATATGCAACACATGTACCAATGGTGTGTACGTATGTGTACAACTGTGTGTACAAAAAAGCAACCAAATGGTTGTGCAATGCACTGCATCACATACACAAGCACGAATTTGTTGTACATGCACGATTGTACACAAGATGTCTTCATCCCAACATACCTTGACAGATGCAAACGCAGCTGCATGGGCTTCCAGTGCCTGACTGCGCTTTTGCTCCACTGAATACAGCTGCATGTTGCCCTTGGCCAGCTGGGGACTGTGGATGACAAAGCACAAGTCGGTGTCCACGATGATGATCCACGTGTCAAAACAAATATCCACCCTCCACAAAACTACATACCGTTCAGGTGCACCGGGTGCAATGCCAATCAACACACACCACTTTTCATCCTTGTCAACCTTGTAGTTGATGATTTGGTTACCGTCCAGGTTGTTGGTGCGGTCAAAGATTTTCACGGGATCACCAGGTGCCTGTGATGATGATAACATAGTGCGTGTATTCTCACATATAACACACACATCAACAAGCTCTCCCACACATCCAAAACATACCACCATGTCCCAGTGGTAGACAGAGGTGGCGGTGACCAAGCCGAGCTTGGTGGTCGTGATCCATCGCCAATACACCACGGCCTCCGTCAACGCCACGCTCTTGAGCTTGGTCTTTTGCTCCAAGTTGAAGATTTGCAAATTGTCACCAGGTCCCTCGCCAATCTTTGCCTTGAGGGCAATGATTTTTTGGTTGGGGTTCATGATGGCGGAATCTGCAGTGATCGGACGCTTCATGGGCGACATGGGCGACGCCATATCAATGATAACCACACTATTTTGTGGGGCAGTCTCCCTGACGCAGATAAACTTGTCCGATTCCATGGTCACGTTGGTGAAGGAGATGAACTGCTGGCTGATCCCTAGGCTGGGAAGCTGTGGTGTGGTTGGGGGTGGGCGTGATGATCATGATACATGTATTCCAGTCATTCAACAGCACTGGGGCGCCCCAGCAAGCACGGCAACAGGCTGGCACTAGCAGGAATCTGAGCTTTGCTCAAGAGTACCCACCATCAGCACTTCCTTCATTGCGATGGGCGTGGCTCCACTCATCTTGCCTGCCCTTGTCGCAAATCACACTGATCTAGGGGCTGGTGGGGTGTTTTGGTCGGAGGTTGTAGTTGGTAGAATGAGCAGGGGCAATGCCATCAAGGGGAAACGGGTGCTAGTGCATGGATGATCCCCACGTGATGATCGATGCTTTGAGTTGGTTGTGATGCGGTGGTGCAAGTTTTTAACAACACGATGAAAAAGGTGGTTAGTTCTCGCAATGGAAATTTTTCCAGGGTTGAAATTCCACCCACACACACCACGTTGTATGCACTCGTCTGATGGTGTTGAAATGGTGAAAGAGGAGGATTGACGGGGGTGTTGAGACAGATCTGATGTGGAGTGTGTGATGATGGATGCAGATCACACCACATGTACACACACAATATAAAGGAATACAAAATAAAGGAATACCATCCCAATAAAGGAATACCATCCCAAAAAAGCAGCTCTGCTCATCTGCACGCTTTCACACCCGCGTTGATGCACAGTCCTCACCCAGCGCCGTGATCAACCATGGCGGCCAAGCCATCACGAGCACAGCTGCACGAGCTGCTCCAAATCATCAGCAACGATCACAACATCACCCCAGCCATTGCACCAACCGTGGAATACACGACTGAGGTGGACAATGCGTCACAATCATCCCAACAACACGTGTGCCACCTCACGCTGCAGCTCCCCACAGACCCAGCACCCCAGGTCTTTGAGGGGAGGGCAGGCAAGCGCAAACTTGCATATGAGGAGGCTGCGGCGCTGGCGCTGGCAAAGCTACAGCGTGACGCACCGCAACGTGACAAGGTGGTGCTCACTGATGCCTTGACGAACCTGCTCATGCCCCCCAAGGTGGTGTATCAGTGGTTGTGGTTGTGGTTGAGGTGGTGAAAACGTGGTGGGAAGAATCTCATAGTGTTGTGTGCATATGAGGTGGTGGGTTCACTCCATACAGCCCCTGTGTGGTACTCATATCCCTCTAGAAATCCCACATGTGCACCACGTACCACTACCTCAACACCACCTCAATATCACCACCACCTCAACATCACCTCAACAACACCACCTCAACATCATCACCTCAACATCACCTCAACACCACCTCAACATCACTTCACACAACCACCTCAACCAGGGCCCCCGCCGCAACATGGAGCTCACCAATCACCTGCTGACCAATGTAGCAGCTGGGCATGGACCACTCGTCTGCCTTGCTGCAGTGGCCCGCTGCAAGTCTGTCAAGCAGTGGCTCACAGAGGAGGGTATGCTTGAGGAGCACATCGAGGCAGGGGCGGCGTATTTGAGGAGCACGGTGTTGAGGGAACGGGAACATATTGGTACGTGGTGGGGGGTTGTTGTGGGAACGGGAGCATATTGGTACGTGGGGGCTGTTGTTGTTGTGGGGAATGCTTTGTGGGGATGCTTTGTTGGGAATGCTGTGCAACAAGAACAAGGGGACAGTATGCCATGCATACAGTACAACATGTATACAGTACAACATGTATAACATGAATAGTGTGTATAGTGTGTACAGTGTGTAAAGTATGTAGTCGATTACACATGGTGATCAATACCCACACACCCTCTGTTACTTATACACACACCCTCTGCTTTCAATACAACACCCTCTGCTTGTACTACACAACCCTCCTTTATTTCCCCACCAACACAGCTGCACATTCCAAGATGAATGTAGTGCATGATGGTTGGGCATTTCAGCTGCAGCATGATCACCCATTCATGGACAAGCTGTTTGAACGCAACACAATCCCACCTTTTACTACAACTGCAGTGCTGCTCCCTGCTGACCCTCTGTATGTGAATGAATGAATTGTGAATTGTATTCAATGGTGCCCACAGGCTTTGTTCCAATGAAACTACACATTCAGAATACACATTCACCTTACAAGTTCAGTACAAGCACACATTCTTCCTTGTTTTCCCGTTCACATTCCCCTCTTCACGTCCCCCTCTTCACACACACACAGGCAACCAATGCAGGAGGTGGCACTGCATGTCCAACCACCCCACACGTCACTCATGGACACCATTGCCTCGGTACTCAGTGCCAGTCAAAACACTGCACATAAGGGTGGTGCTGCACATGAGGGTACTGCACATAAAAGTGCTTCACATAAAAGTGCTACACAGCAAGGTGTTGCCCATGAGGGTACATACACATCACCCGAAAAAGACTCCACAGCTGCATGGCGTGTGCTGCTGCATGGTAAGGTTGGCAGACGTGCGATGAGGGGTGGGCCTCACATGCAGGGCAGTGTAACCGGGCATAAGGAGGAGGAGGATGGTGGTGGTGATACAAAGGATGAGGATGAAGAGGAACATGGTTGTCATGATGAGCAGCAGCGTCATCATGATGGTGGTCAACAAACAGGAGGAGAACCATCAATCAAGGTATATTGTAGCTTACGTTGTTGACCGTTGATGTTGACCGTAGTTATTGATCCCTGTCATTGACTGTTGATGTTGACCAGCATCATGCCTGTGCTCAACAGGCCAACCAGGAGGCGTTGACCATGCAGCATGCCAATGGTGGGCAGTCAAACGGAGCTGCTGCTGCTTTTATACCCACTGCCCAAGCACAACACAGCAGCACCTCACCACCCAACATGCCGACCACATGCGCAGATACAATTATGCATGATGCAGTTGACCTCAGTGACAATAGCACAGCACAAGCAGCAGCAGTAACAGGAACGGCCGCAGGCACACCCCCAACAACTGGAGCATCAATAACATTACCTGTGCTCACACGTCCGTTTCTGTATTCACTAGCACCCCGGGATAGCAAGGCACTGCATGGTACAGAGGGGCTGAATGCACGAGCAAGCTGGCTAGCAGGTATTGTATTGTATTGCATTGTATTGTAGTGTATTGTAGTGTATTTGGGGATGTATGCACCAACCACAAAAGCACTCATACACAGCACACCCACATCCACACACCCCAACCTCCCCCCAACACATCCCCAACACATCACACACATCTAGGGTATCGCATTCACGGTCCAGCGCTCCTTGCCCTCACATGGATTCCAGACCATTACAGTATCCTCCTCGACCACAAGGGTGCATATACCCTCGACCATGCACACAGACATGTGGGTACCATGCTACCATCTGCTGAATTGGCAAGTGCACAAAGGAGCTGGGTGCAACGGGTTGTGGCAGGGTTGCCTAGCGTGTACAGGTGGGTGGGAGTGGGGTGGGGTGTGTGGGGGTGAGGGTGGGGAGGAGAAAGGGGAGTGCAATTGGTGTTGCGTGAAAGCATGGTGATGGTAAAAAACCATGTACAATATGTGCCACGTTTACACACATCCCTAATACAGATACACACCATGGTCAACACACACTACACATCATTACATCACACATCCAAAACACTACATACACACCCAGTATATCTATACGTATATGTACACCCCAATGTATACACCCACCATCCACACACAGGTCGTCACGCGTATGGCAGGGCCCCACCCCCCTGCAATTGCTCTCAACCTACGCCACCAACCACGGAGAGCGCCTCCCCACCACCCAGGGGGACCCTGTCTCCTCGGTACAGGTGACCGCCTTCCCGGGGGGCCCCGCCATGACTGTTGCTGAGTCAGACGTGGAATATGCTCCAGAAGATTCCCCTGAAGATGGAACTACAGTGGATGACGATGGGAGTGCAGCTGATGCACAACGGAGGTTACAGCAAGCAGCATTGATGTTGTTGCAACAGGTTGAGGGAGCGATAGTGTCGCTGTTTGGGGGGGGGAAGACTTTTGAGGGGGGGTGGGGGGGGACTTTTGGGGGGGGGCAATTGTCAGTGGGAGATGGGGATGCTGGAGGTGGTGGGAATGGTGGGAATGGGGGTGTGAGGGATGTAGGAAAGCAGAGGAGAAACCTCAAACAGCGTGTGCATGTGGGTGATGCAGTGGTGTTGGAGTTGGATATTGCAAGTGCAGCAGCATTGGGGGTGAGTGACCTACCATTGGGACACCTGTACATGGACCCAGCATGTACGTGGATGTGGGTGTGAGGGTGTGTATGTGAGGGTGTACGTATTAATGTTATTTGTATGGTTGTTTCCCATCCTGGTATACACCTTGTATACACACATACACACACAGGGATGCCACCCTTGCTCTATACAGCTCTGTTGGCGTCTCGTGTGGGTGACGCCCTCACAGTCGCACTCGACATGCCGATGGTAGGCCCCTGGGACCCCTTGACGGCCCCTTTCCACATCATACCACATGCAACTCACTTGTTAACCATGCGCATCCATAAGATTAGCACTGCGAGGGGGGGACCACATAATGCAGGTGAGTTGCGGTGGTGAGGTGGAAGCCATGGTGTGTGTATGGGTTGGTATACGCATGGGGTGTGTATGGGTTGGGTTTGGGGTTGGTAGAAAGGGGTGAGTACGCACACATGGCATCACATGCACAACCCCCTCTCACTTCACACACAGCATTATTTGACCCTCCCCTTTCTTTACAAAGGCATGGTCTCATGGCCGCCATCGCTGCCACACTTGATCGCACACATGTGGTGGATATTGGGTGTGGGGCTGGTCGCCTGCTCACCCATTGTGCAACAGCATATGCAGCAGGGGCAATGTCATGTTTGACCACGTTGACCGGGTGTGATGTGTTTGAGCCAGCAGTCAAGGTAATTTGTGTGCGGTGTTGTTGTTGTTGTTGTTGTTGTTGGTGGTGGTGGTGGTGTTTGGTGTTTCCATGTATTATTTGTTGTTGTTATTCATATGGATTATTTGTTGTCACTCACATGTGTCATTTCTTGTCATTCACATGCATTATCTCTTGTCATTTACAATGCACTTACCATGGTGTATAGAAATACCAACACCCTATCACCATCATTGATGGTATATCATATCACCACATACACGCCCATCATCATGTACATCATCATGTACATCATCATGTACATCATCATCATCATCACAACACAGGCAGCAGACCGAGCTATTCAAAAGCTACACACGACACTGCCTGGCACACAACAGCTTGCTATGCATGTGCTTCATGATGACCCTTTGAGACCTGACACACCATGCCCAGGTGTGTGTATCTGTGGGGTGGTGGTATGGTTGGGGGGTGCATATAGAGTGTGTGTGTATGTGTTTGTATAAATTGTGTGTGTGTATGTGCAGGGTTGTCGGTGGGCACAATAGTAGCATGTAGACATAGAGACATAGACATAGGAGACATACGTACATGATTACACACCTGCATTATATAACCGCATATCATTACTCATTCCCCCCCTCATCATTACTCATCCCCCCCCAGCATGGGCTCACAATGCCGACATCCTCACCATGGTGGAAGTCATTGAACACCTGGACCCGGGGCCCCTCAAACAAGTGCCCCCCCTGCTTTTCAAAACCATACGCGCCCCTGTTGTCGTTGTGACCACCCCCAATTCAGAATACAACCCCATCATTGCTGCCAAGGGGGGGGGGCTGCTCGCAAACAACATGCGCAACAGTGACCACCGATTTGAATGGTGTGTGGTGCTTGTGATGGTGTGTGGTGGTGGTGGGGTTGTAGTTACTCATGGGTAATGCGTGTGTGGCATTTGTTTGTGGTGGGGTTGTCATTACAAAACACAATGAGGGTGTGCTCGCTGCTTGTGATGCTCACAGCTTGTTATTTGTAATGCTCACACACATGCGGAGTGGTCACAAAAATGCTCATGTATGGTCACAATTCATCACAGAAACACACACAATTCATCACACACACACACACAATTCATCACACAATTCATCACACAATTCATCACAGGACACGTGCAGAATTTGAGTCATGGTCGAAAAAACAAGCCTCTTTATATGGCTATGCAGTGCGTTTTTTGGGTGTCGGTCATGTTGCAGATGAGGTGGAGGTGCTTGAGCGGCTGGGTATACAGGGGAATGTGGGTGCTGCCTCTCAAGTGGCGGTATTTACATTGGAAGGGTAGGGGGACAGAGAGGGGGATGAGGGCTTTTTTACTGGTTTTGAAAGGATTTTTCAGGGTGTGAAAGGATTTTTCAGGGTGTGAAAGGAGGGGGGCTTGCAGAGAGGGGTTTGTAGTGCAATTTTGTGCATGTTTAGGTTTTCCTTGGATTTTGTGTTTTCCTTGCAGCACATTTGTTCTCTGATTAATAAGAAAACACATTCAAATCATATGCATCATCATCAACCACCCCGGTACACATCTTGATCAAGCAAACAAGCATCAACAACAACAATACACAACAACAATACACAACAACAATAACAAACACACCACCACCACCACCACTGCTCCAAGCACCTCAATCTACTTTGTATAGCAGTGTCACACCACCATCGCTCGATCTTGCAAGCACAATGCCCTCCCCATCAGTCCAAAAATATCGATACGTCTTGACAGGGATGGTCAGCTTTGTTTCCCAAAACACCTCTCCATTCCACAACACCTCGAGGCGAGAAAACCCAAATTGCATGTCACTGTGTGTAGTCTTTGTATTGTCACTGTGTGTTGTAATGGTATTGCTTGGTATTGCACTGCTGCTGCTGTTGCTGTTGGGTGGAGAAGCAGAGGATGGAGATGGTGGAAATCCGGAAGATGGACCCAAATCCTTGGAAGAAGGGGTAATATTCGATGATGATCCTTCTGTTGTTGTCAATGATGGTTCTGTTGTTGTTGTTGTTGTTGTGGAAAATGTAAAGGACCCCTTGAAGGCAGTGACCAGGGGTCCAAATCGAGTGACCAGGTCTATTGTATTGTGTGCAGGTGTGATGAGTGCATCTTCATCTACTGGGATATACTGGGATGTATGACATTGGTGATGTGGTGTTGTATATGTGATTATACATGTGATGTGATGTGATGTGATTATACATGTGATGTGATACTCACAGCAGCAGCAACAACAACAACAACAACAGCACATACCTGAAAGATGGGGAGTGTGGATGATGATGAGAAGACCAGGCGCCATGTGCCCTCAAGTGCCTGCAGTGGTACTGTGTAGGGGATTATGATGTGTATAGGGGATTATGATGTGTATAGGGGATTATGATGTGTGTAATGTATAGGGGAATTGATGTATATATACATCACAATATACATCCCTATGCACATCACAACCACCCCTCCCCTATTGCCACATACCATTGATGGCATGCTGCAGCTCCATCAGCGCCATGGCTGCAATCACTGTGTCATTGCTCACATCCTTGTGTACAGCCGCACGTCGCAATATTCTCACTGCAGCTTGTTCTGGTGTCTCTCCAGCCTCAAGGCCCTGGCCTTGAAGCAGCGCAGCAGCACTGGCTCGTTCACTGTCAGTGACTGTCATGCTGGGCGCTTGTTTGGTGGGGGATGAGGAAGAGGCATGCACGCGAACAAGACGATGATTGGGCAGGGCTTTTTGTGGTGATGCATAAAACGCATCAATGCGTTGAGGGTGTCTGGGGGACGTCAAGGTTGAAGTGGTACAAGATTGTACGGTATGCATCTGTGATGATGATGGTGATCTGGACAATGGATGAACGAGATGTTTGCTGTGGCAAATTGTGAAGCAGAAGAGTGTGTACACAAGTGGATGCTCAGGGAGAAAAACAACGATTGACAACAAAAAACAGAATACAAAACTCTTTCTCCTCGATCGCCGACGGTACTTCAACACCCTGTAATGCTCCTAGATGCTTCGTGCCCTGCACGCTGACTCGGCTTGATTGCAACATGTGGGATGCATTGTGCAATCTCGTGTTACACACACAAATCGTGTCTATCAATTGCAAGAATGGCAAAACAATATACACAAAGCACGCAGCAGGAGGTCACCCATCAGCTCCTCATGATGGCAAGGGCCCTCACACCCATACAATACCCACATGCACCCCACACAACACTACCCTTACACCCCCTACCGACGACGCAGCACATTCCCCCCCACAGGCAGCCACTGGCTCGCCAGCCACCGAGTCACGCGGGGCCCCACTTGCCGGTCCCCATCCTGTGCACGCAGCTCCAACAGCTCTTGTATACCATTGTGCACTCGTGTTTGTACATCTTGATACACCTGGGCGCATAGTGTCGCATCACGCACGTCTGGCAGGGCCACACTGGTGTCTATGGGCTTTAAGAATCTGTTGGTGGTGGTTGGGTGTTGGAGATGGGTGTTTGAAAGGTGTGTTGATGTACGGTGTGTATGGGGTGTGTGTAGTATGCATGTGGTGTGTGTAGTATGCATGTGGTGTGTGTAGTATGCATGCACAAGTGAAGCGTGTACACAGGGGATATATGCATACATGATACACACACATCAACATACACACATAATCACACGTACCACACCAAAACAACACACACACACACATTACACACACATTACACACACACACACTACACACACACACGTACTGGAAATACAACCGCTCCAGGTTGGGTATGGGTACAAGTGCAGGTAGCTGTGTACCAGGCAAATATGACACAGGCAACATCTGTGTGAGGAAATACACGTGCGTGAGGAAATACATCCGTGTGAGGAAATACACATGTGTCAGGAATAACATGTAAACAACATGCGCGTGTATGGGTACATGCACATATACATGCAGGTGAACGTACAACCCATGTCATCCTGTACATCCTCCCACCCATCCTCCCACAATCCCCCCCATAACACCACCACCATACCAAATCCTTGGCTTGCACACTGTCATCAATCAACCGGGCCCCCCATCGTGCAAGGGGCCCCAGCAGCGGGTTTTCCAGCACCTCATCCACCTCCATTGCAACCTCATATGCATCATCTCCACCCACAGCAGCAAAGGGGACGATGATAGCACCAAAACGAGCAGCAAGACGCACAAAATTTACTTCCTCCCCCCAAAAGAGTTGGTATTTCTCATCACGGTTTTTGGCAACCTGGATGTGAGCGTGTGTGTGTTCATGGGTGTGCATGAGTGTGTGCATGCATGGGTGTGTGGACAGGCATGCAACAAAAAAAAACATATGATGCTGCACAGCCATATACCAAGTCAACTCTGCAACACACCCATGGTCAAACATGGTCAAACACGGTCAACCATCACACAGCAGTACCTCACGTGCCCCACCAGGAAACAAAAGCACTTGTTGATTATCTTGCATGAGGGTAAACATGGAACGAGGCGTTGCCTTGACTGCTCCAAAACGTTCAAACACTTGACCAAGGGGTCCCTTCCAGTGGAGTGCATGTGCCAGTCCTCGTGGCTGAGGAGATTTGAGGGGTGTGTGTGTGGGTGTGGGTGTATTGGAGTGCTTATTTGGGTGTGGATGTAGGTGTATATGTGGGCGTGAGTGGACAAACGTGTATATATAGGGTTGCAGCATGGTCAAGCATGAGGGGTACCCAATCACATGTTGACCATCAAACCCCACCACAACCCCACCATACATCCCCCCCCCACACACCCCACACCCCACACACACCCACACACACCTTAAAACCCCTCATATACAGCTCCATGAGCAACACAGGCAAATCATACAACCCCATCAGTGTGTGGTTTCCTACAAACAATATCGGACGTGACCCCACCGCTCCCGATGGTAGGTGCTCCACACCCCGCACTACAGGGGAGATGAGGGACCGCCATGGCATCAACACCTCCACTGCCCAGTCATACTCCTCCTCCCAATGCTGCTGCTGGTGTTGTTGTTGTTGCTGGTGGTGTATGGGAGTGGGCTGTTGGTGTATGGTGGTAGTGGGGGAATGTTGGGGAGTGGAGGAGGGTGCACGAGGGCCCTGCGATTGCACCGAGGGCCCCCCCGTTGTGCTTGAGGAAAAAGGGCGTCCTAGGGTTTGTACACCACCAGGTGCAACACCGGCTATTGTTGCCAATGCACGTGGCATTGCTGCTGCTGCTGCACTGGTGCTGCTCCCACGACCACCACCACTGGGGGGCGGGGCCCTTGGGCCCCCCCCTGTGGGGCTACCCTGGAGCGAGGCCTCCGCTGCAGGAGGGGGCCCCACAGGTGGCTCTGGTGTGCTGCTGGGTGGTGATGTGCTTGGCGGTGGTGTGAACAGTGGTGAATTTGCAACATCCATCGGTCTCTGCTGTTGAACAGATGGTGTTGGGGAAGACACCGTTTGTTGCTGCGGCACCCCCCCCTGCTGCTGCTGCTGTACACCACCCTCTTGTTGTTGTTGTTGTTGTTGTTGTTGTTGTTGCTGCTGCTGCTGCATTTGTTGCAGCACCACCGATGCAGGTGGTGCCTTCCGCCGAGTGAACCTCAATGTAGCATCCTGTGCCCATTTTTGCATGTTGTCAATCGACACCCCTAATTCAGAAGTGTCTATTTCCTCATCGGGCCCACTATCCATGCTGCATGATACCACTGGGGCTTCTTCTGCATCTTCTGGTGTGGGAACATTGAGGAGATCGTTTTCAAGGGCGTTGAGGAGCATCTGAACCATTGTTTCAGGTGGCATATGTTCCTTGGTGGAGGGTGACTTGGGGGGGGGGTTGGTGGAGGGGGAGGATGGATCTGGGGGGGGTGACACGAGGGTGTGTTTTGAGGGGTGTGTTTGTTCAGGTGTGCGTTGAGGTGTGTGTGAGAGAAAGAAAGAGATGTGTCTGGTTGAGTATGCATAGTTGAGAATGCATAGAGTACCAATATGCGTGTGGTATCATCCTGCAATGTACAGCTACCCACTCACACCACCACCACCACCACACCTGTTTCTCCCTCTGCATTGACCTCCCCTGCCCCCCCTTGTGCATCTTCTTGTGAAGGTGCTTGTTCATCAGTCACCCCACCACCTGTCTCCTGTTGATTAGCCTGCTGCTCACACACCACACCTGCACCCTTATCACCCTCATCCTCCTCCTCTCCCTCCTTCACCTGCTGTTCCCGTTCCTCCTCCCCCTCCTCCTCCACAGTCATCATCCTCTCCTCTCCCTCCTTCCCAGACACACCCTCCATGGACACACCCTCTTGCTGTCCCACTGCAACCTCAAGCACCCCCCCATTCACCCTGCTGCTCCCACTACCCGTACTCCCACTACCCTTACCATTACCACCACCACTACCACCACTACCAGTGCCACCCATTTTGCCCACACGAAACTGTTCACCCACCGCGGTCACCAATCGTTGCGAAGCATCTTGCAAGGACGCTCCCTGCAGACCTTCCACACCCATCCCTGTGGAAGAGACACCCCCCACACCACCCCCCAGCCCCCCAGGGGCCCCCACCGAAAGCCCACTATGATGAAAGCCAGTGTGTTGCAGTATACGCGCCAAGCACACGTCCCGTTCCAGCAGTGGTGTGTGGCTGGATGTGGGGAGCACATGGCGTGCTGCTGTGGGAATGCACCGCTGCAGTCGAGCGGCTTCAGAGAGGGTGGGGAGCATACGGTCTTGTGCAGATGCAACCAACAACACGGGGATGTGTATGGAGGCCAGGACATCGTCATCCACGTCCCCCTCACGCAAGAGTTGGAGTCGCCATGATGCTGCCTGCGCTGGTGGGTGCTGCTGCCATGGAAGGGACATGGTTGACTGGGCGTTGACTGGCTGTTGACTGGGCGTTGACCCATTTTGACCAATGGTCAACACTGGAGAGGAACCAGGGTGGGAGTGTGCTGCATGGGGTTGCATGGTCATCATGTTGACTAGGGAGGAGAGGGAGGCATCGTCCACTTTTTCGCGGTCAACCAGAAATGGAACCAAGACAGCTTGTGCAGCCTATTGGTGGTGGTGTTGAAAATGTGTTGTGTGTATGGATAGTATTTTCATCTAGCATCATAGCATGCGGTTGTGTAGTACCAAGACATGAGGGCAACACACATATATGCAACCCAGGTGCACACCATCCCCCCCCCCCCCTAACAACAACCCACCTCATATAGGGGCTCGGGAAACAACCCGAGCAGTTGTGTTGCTGCCACCGCACTCGGCACCCCAGCATAGCTCCGAGCAAAGCATGTTGCTGGGTTGATCACCACCAGGCGGTCAATGGCCTGCGGAACCACTGCAGCCAGTCGCAGCGCCAAGCACCCCCCAAATGACTCTGCGAGCAACAGGGCCCTGGGTGGGGGGCCCTGTGAGGGGGCCCTTGCGGCGAGTGTGGATTGGAGAAGCGCAGCGGCGTGGTGTGTGAGGTCGTCCCATGTGCTCCGGTTGTGGAGGGGGATGTGGAGCGCACTGTGTTGATTGGGGTTGTTGTGTGGTGATGAGCGCACGGAGGGAGTACATGTGCGAGCTGTACACATCGCAGAGGGACATACCAGACATCGTAGCCGAGTGATACGAGTTGTTCTACATGTGGCATCAATGCTGCCCCTGTACCATCTGCCCCTATGCGGTGGTGTTGTGATGATGGACTTGGTGTGTCATGCGTGAAACGATGATCGACAGACAGCAGTAAGCCCCACCTGGCAAGTAGACAAGCAATGGCCGGGTGCAGCCCTGTTGCAATATTGACGGTGCCAGCTGCAGGAGAGACACCTGGGGATGGAGATGAATCAGATGAAAGGCCCTACATACATCCACGTCAAAATACAGCCCTGCAATACCTCTGCATGTACACCATCAGCATGGTATTGCACAGTTGGGGACGTTGTTGGCAGGGATGCTGTGCTGCTCGCCTTGCATTGAACTACAGTTCGTGCGTGTTGCACTGTTGTAAAAGTGTTACATGTTGGATGATGCGGCACGAATGCCCTATGTGATTCTGTGGTGCCACAGCTGCCCGGTATGGTCGTCCTATGCATGCTGTATATTTGCCAGATCCTTACAGAGAGTCCTACAGCGACTATTTGGTACCCTATATACCATTTATGTCAACTTGCGAGGGGGTTTAAATGGTGCACGCTTTGTTTTAATCATGAAACTTGTTGTGTTGTGGTGGGTGGTGGTGTTGCCTGGGCGTGTTGGCCTACGAGCAGGCACACGAGCAGGTGCCTATGTGTATGTGAGGGCATGGTTGGTGTGTGCATATGTGCTCCACCACCCCCACACACATACCCATGAGGGCAGCACAGTTGTCTTGCAGTGATCTTTGCACTTTTCATCTTGGTCTCCCTCATCATCTCCTTTACGGTCCCACCCCTCCCCCCCCATCTGCTGTGCCACACGCTCTGCAAAGCTCAGATGCTGCTCCACTGCACGGTCCATTCCCCGCAGGAGCGTTTGCACGTGGTTTCGATCCCGACACCAGTCACACAGTACCTCGTTCTGGTTGGCATCGCACCCCCCCTGTCTGGCCTCCCCCATATACTGCAGCAGCTTGCGTCGACGACACCCAGGTGCCAATACCCAGTCAACCACATCTTTTGCGTTGCCACGGGTTGCTCGCTTTGTTTGGGCACGAAGCTCGCTGTGGCTGTGGGTGTGGGGTACTTGTGTGGGGGTTGTCAAATTTGCACGACAGAGCTCGTATGAGTATGCATGTGGTGAGCACAAGCTACATACCTGCAATACGTCAAGGAGCTGCATGGGAGGCCATCACGCCCACCACGTCCACTTTCCTGATAGGTACATACATGTGTATTTGACATGATTTGTACAATGCAGCACCTCACATGTGCTGTGAGCACACCTGCACAAAACCCTCAATGGATGTGCTAATGTTCCAGTGCACTGTGTACCGACAAGTTGGCATATCCACCCCCATTCCAAATGCTATAGTAGCCACCACCACCTCCAATGCACCCTGTGGTTTTGTATGGAATGTACACATCTATGTGATCATACAAATAATCACAAGCATGTGCACACACACACACTCAGTATACATCACATGGACACACTTGCCTATATGTATACCACACACATATATACCTCACTCCAATTCTGCTGAACCCTAGCCCGGGTGTGTGTATCCTTGCCAGCATGATATGCTTCAGCATCAATCCCAGCATCTTGCAGCAGCTTTGCAACAGTGTCGACAGTGTTGCGTAGGGTACAGTATACTATGCCTGTCTGACCACGCTTGTCATCCAACCATGTCACGAGGTCCTGTACAAATGCATGTGCATCTGGATGTTGTGCAAAGTACCTTGTATGCAATGAAAATGTACATTGGTTCATGTACACTGCACAACAAACAGTATGCATAATAAACACCCTACAGTATGCACAACAACCTACCTGCAAAATGTCTTCATCCCTACCCTGTCCTAGGAGGTCCTTGTACCGCACCTCATAGCCAATGTTGGGCCTGGGTGTATAGATAGTATAGTATAGAATAGTATAGATACACAGTGTGTACTGTGCATGGCCAATGTACGTGAGGAGCAAGTGTGTGTGGGGCAACAGTGCCGGTGTGTGTGCGAGGGAAATGGGTGTATAGCTGCACCATATTACCAGTATTATGACCCCCATCATGCTACCCACCATCAATATCTATTTATCTGTATGTAATCACACATGTAATCAACACCACAAACGCCATACCTGTTGTACGATCCACGCAATAGAAGGGGTTCCCGCATATAAAGCACTCTCACAATGTCTTGCTGCACGGATGCAGTGGCAGTGGCAGTCACAGCAACCATGGGTACTGTGGGAAACATGGTACGCCATTCTTGCAGTCCCAGGTATGCTGGTCGGAAATCATGACCCCTGTGTGATGTTGTTGTTGTTGAGCAATGTGTGCACATTGTGATGGGATGATGCATGTCACATTCGCAACCGTTCCTTTAAAACACAACCACCACCATGCTACAACACACACCCCACACCCGCCTACCACTGCGATACACAGTGTGCCTCATCCACCGCCAGGCTGATCAGTGTGCCATTCCCATATGCCTCTTTGAGAGGCTCAAGCAGTGCATCCGTCCTCAGGGCTTCAGGGGTGGTGTACAAGAGTCGAGTGCTGGGTTGATCTGCAGCCAAGTCATAGGCGAGTGTGCGTTTGCGGTCGTCTGAGAGGAGGCTGTTCCAGGCAGCAGCATCAATGTTGCGCTCAAGGCACGCTTCAACTTGATCTCGTGCCAGTGCAAGCAGGGGAGAAACGACCACTGTAAAGCCGCGATCTAAAACCAGTGCTGGCAGCTGGTAGATCACAGACTTGCCACCCCCAGTCGCCATTAACACGACCACGTCACGAAGGTCGAGTGTTGCAGTGATAGCCTCACATTGCAGGGGCCGAAAGCTGCTTGCACCCCAGTATAGCTGCAAGCAGGCTTGTAACTGTGCAGCAGAGGGTCTGAGAGCGTTGCTGAGATCGTCAGGCATTGGTGTGGACTCACATCTTGTTTTGTAGAGTGGTTGATGGGGGGCAGATAACTGTAGAGCTCACATAGTTAGTTTGCAAATTACATAGCTGGGGTGACGAGCGTGGCGAAATTTGCAGCGTATGTTGCGGCTGAGGTGGTTTGTTTTGGCAAGATGTGCAAGATCGATGACAGTTGTACAGTTGTAAACGCACAGCAGATGATAGCATACAAAACGTCACTATCAAAACGCACTCGTCAATTTTGCGTTTTCAGAGCCTGGACAAGAGCAGCTCTGGTTGACACCAACTCCTGTGTACGCAAGTATCAACATAGTGTACACTCTACAAGCCCACCCAACACATCCACACCAAGAGCACACCTGCAAGAGCACAGCATTTTGCTTCTGCAATGCGCTCAACACCTGGTGCATCACAGGTCCCCCCTTGCGGCCTAGGGCGAGCTTTTGTACTGCACATGTCAGCGCCTCGGCACTGTCCACCATCAATGATGGTACATGTGCATCATCCAGTGCCCGCTGCAGGCTGTGCACCAGTGCCCGCTGTTGCTCCAGCTCTGCAGCCTATGTGATGTGGTGATGATGATGATCACTTTCCTTGAAATGGTGTACCTACACCAACCCTGCGTACCATTTGGGCAACCATGTCAGCATCAGCATGCCTGTGGTGTACCTCCATCACATTGGCAGAGGCACCGGGCAGCAGTGGTGTGCTTGTACCACTTGGATGCCGTGCCCTGGTGGCTTGCCGCGCATCTCGTTGCTTGACATACACAGTCACGTCTTTTAGTTGACGCTTGCACCTAGTCGGTGGAGTATGACATCGAGCTGCTCTGTGTTGTGCAGTATGTATAACAAACACACACAAAAACACATACGCAGCGAGTCGCAGTTCCAGCCGCTGCTTGTCGTGCTGCAGTTGCAAGACGAGTTGTTGGGCACGCAAGAGTTTGCCTGCTGCACCTCCAGCACATAGGGAGGGGTCGTTGCGCACCAGCAGCTTTCTTGCTGCTTCCTGGGTGCGCATGAGCTGAGCAGTGGTGCTGCGGGATGGTGGGGGGGGGCGAAAAAAAGAATGTATGGCTTGGTGACAGTGGGCTTTGGGGCTTGCTATATGTGGTTTACCTGACAAGGTGCTCTTGCTTTTCACACAGTGCCCTTTTCAACGTGTTGATTTGTTCATGCATGTGACGCACTGTGAGCGCCTGTGGGATGATGTTGACCATCTTGTGAGAGCTCTACATATTGTTGCACACACACTGGAACACTCAGACATACTGTTGCAATGTCATTTTGTTCAACATCATGGACAACACGGGGCTGTATGATGCTCCATGCAGAGTCGCTTCGATGACCATCGGTTGAGCAATCAGTGCTGCTCTCAATGGTGCTGCCTGCATCTCCCCAATCGGCATCCATTTCACTTGTGTGGGGACAAGGATTGCACGTGTTATGATGATGACGCTTCGCCAAAAACTGGCAGCAAAACACACCTACAAAACAAATTCAACTGTGCAATACACCACAACAATTCTCAACCCAAACCCAACATCCAACACACTCAACATCATCATGGCGCTTTGTTAGACTGGGTGACTCTTTCTGAGTGTAGAGGGCATTGCCTGGGCAGTTTGTGCACGAGTTTGGTGGGCATCGCACGTGAAGCGCACAGGAAGCATCGTGTTGTGGCAGGTAACGTACAGGTAGCGTTGTGGCAGGCTGCTAGCGCAAAAGAGTGTGTGTAGACATCGTTGTTTGCATAGTTGCCATTGCTTCGTTGGAGCCTTCTCGAAGGGCAACAGCTGCCCTATGGGTCGGCCTAGCGATTTATATACCCATACAACACGCCGCACGTGCAACGATGCTGCACCACGCACGTTGTGGAGAGTATACTGCATGCATCCCTCAACACACCTGCAACTCACCCCACCCACAGCAACTCACCCCACCCACAGCATGTCTGAGCAGCTCACGCGTCCAAGCAGTCGCCTGGGAGCAGAATCCCCCTCTCTCCCAAGCGACACGCAACAACGTCGCCCCCGCCCCTGTGGCAGCCCCGCACCCCTGCGCACCACGCCCTCGCCCCACACGGCTGCAGTGCCCATCTCCACCTCGTCGCGTGCAGGAGGACCACCGTACACCACGCACACAGCAGCAGCAGAGGCAGCTGAAATAAAGCGCATTTTGCAAGGGTGCATGCTGCCCACTGCTGAGGTCACAACAACGGTGGATTCCCCGCGGAAAACATTTTTGGGAGTGTCGCCACCCACGCGCTCCATGGGCGTTGCCAACCCGCTCGTGCAGGACGCCATGTGGCAACGTGATTCATACCGTGCCACCCACTGCAACCTGCAGGCACTGCGGGAGATGGATGCTGCGTGTGGCATTTCGTTTTTGCGTACCGACCATTCACGCGGTGATTGGCGATTGCTCATTGGCTCGCCAGATCACGCTTCCCTTGCCGACGCTGTGGAGGAGGAAGATGTTTTTGGGGTGGAAGGGTTGCGTGGGGTGATGCCGCCCCCACCTGTCATGGTGCGCCCCCCCAGTGCCCAGGAACGCACCTCTCCTTCATCCTGTACCACAGCGGCTACATTTTTGTAATTGGGTCGTCCCCAATTGTTTGTGGGTGGGTGGGTGTGTGTAGGGAGATTGAGTCTCCTTTTTGTTTGACTGTGTGCATGCCATCCTCTCTTGAGAGCACCATTACACCATGTGGTGTTTCTTGTTGTGTTGGTATAGCCCGTGTATATCGTGTCTATGTGTGCTCTTCTTGGGCCTGTTTGTATGTGTATAGCCCAATGGGCTGTTGGAATGGGTCGGCATGATGCCTGCACTGGTTGATGTGTGTCTGGACAACATCATGTACCCCTGTATATCATTTTTGTGCACTCGTTTTGCCATTGGCATCACCATGTGTGGTTGTATCAACACACATGTACATAAAGAAAGAATAGCATCATCCTCTTTGTAGCCATCACCCATGCTGATGTTGTTGTCAATACACCAACACACAACATGTAATGATGTGCTGTTGTGAAGACCACATGTATTCCATGAGCAAGTTGTGTTTTTTTTGTGCACTGTGCTTCTTTTTCCACCACACATATTGAAGCACTCGTGGTGTGCGGTGTCTGGTGTATTTGGCGCACACACCAATTGTATAGTGGGTATTTGTTTTTTTGCATGCGCCAACACACAACCAGAACATTCCCACCCGTATTTCTGTGATGCGCATGTGCATCGAGGAGGATGTGGGGTGTGCAAATGAGGTGTGTGTTGTGTGTGTGTTTTGCAGCGTGGTCACTTTCGTTGCTGCAGCTGTTTGGCTGTAGTGTGGTTGCTTGTCATGCGTACGTGCACATGCAAAAATGGGTGGAGACACAAGAAGAGGTGTTTTACCTTTAAACATGTGCTGTTGTGGGCATTCCACACCACCACGTGTCCCCTTGCATTGCGCGTTGTCGTCCACCGTGTGTGTGGTGTTTCATATCACCACTTATGATGTAAAGTCATTCCATTCTTCTACGGAATATTGCACAAGGGATGTATTGCACAAGGGATGTTGTTGCACGACAAGCATACAAATCACACATGCCAGAAAAACAGCGCACAAGAATACATCGCAAACAGCAGGTGGTGTGGGTCCACCTCCTTCATCACAGCACCATGTTGATCTGAAATGCATCCAGCAGTCGCTGTGCCTGTGTTTGTACAAGCACTGCAGCATCCCCTCGTCTGCTGGTGGTGAGCAGCTTGAGATGTTCCTGTAGCCTATACTTGACAATGAGTTCCTGTGGTTTTTGTGTGATGTTTGATGATTGTGTGATGTTTGATGATTGTGTGATGTTTGATGATTGTGTGATGTGTGTGTTATATACAAGAAGAGGGTGTGACAACCAATGACGGGGAGTGGTGCAGGAGAACACAACCACCTTGTTTTGCATGCACAACAAATGAACACAGCCTCAAAACCACCAATGCCCTCAACCACCAAAGCCTTGAATCACCACCACTTGTGGGCTTACCTTGGGTCGAGGGTAGTGTTCGTAAATCACATGAATGATGGACAACAAATCACGTTGTGCTGGTGCATGTTGCTTTTTGAGCAGCTCCAACACCACTGGTACAAATCCGTGTTGGGCTATTTCGACTGTAAACTGGGGACTTGTTTTTGTGATGCGTAAAAATGGGCCTAGGAGCTTTGTGAGCTGATCCACATCCCCTGCGGGTTGAAAGAGTGGGTGTGAGTGAGGATGGTGGTGGTGAGTGAGGGTGGTGGTGGTGAGAGAGGGTGGTGGTGGTGTACATGTTGAGTGTGTATGTTGGTTAACATGCATCAATCGCACAGCATCAATAACAGCACAAACTTCACAAAGCACCTCAAACACACCAAAACACACACCAAAACATACACACAACCACAACCACAAAGCACCTCAAACACACATACGTGACGCAATCTTGTTTTTAAACAGCACCACAAATCGTCCCAATGCATTTGGTATACACAATTCCTTTTGTAAGTCATAGGGATCCTCTGCCAGCCAATTGGCTAGTGCCTCCATTGCATTGTGCTGCCATACCTGAGGGTGAGTGAGCGGGGGGGGTTGTGCGAGTGAGCGGGGGGATTGTGTGTGAGTGACAGGGGGGCAGGGGGTGAACGAAAGGGGGGGGGGGGGTGAAAGAGGGGATTGTGTGTGAATGAAAGGGAGGGTTGACTTGTATATTGTGGTGTTTGTGCATGTATGGGGACTACCACCATATCGCATGTTCATGACATGCCCCTATACATGCATACTACCCCAACACTCAACCCTACCTCAGCACTCATCACCACCACCACCACATAAACACACCTCTTCCTGTAGCAAATCCAGCAGCACCCCCAACGCCCCCGCCTGTTTCAACATCCCCCGTGTTTTCTCAATATTGCCCGGCTGTGTCATCAAGCACAACAACGGCACTGCTAGTTGCCTCAGTTCCTCTTGTACTGGTTGCACCGCATCAGTATTGCTGTCAGCACCACCGGCAGGGTCATAGTCAGGAATGCCTGGTGGTGCTGCGAGGTGTACAAGGACGGGGATGATGCCTGCTTTTGCTGCTACCTCACGACGTGCCCTGGGTGGGTTTGTGGTGTTGTGTGGTGGTGGTGTGTTGTGTGGTGGTGTGGTGTTGTGGTGATGTTGTTGTTGTGTTGTAGAGGAGATGGATTTGTGTGTATGTGTGGTGGATGGTGGGTGGATAGGCACCACCACCAGCACCATCATCACCCGCATCCCACACCCACAACCCCCTCCAACCACCCACACACCTGTCGCTCTTCAATTTACACAAGTTGTGAAACGTATGCAGCACCTCCAGCTGCACCTGGTATGACCTGGCGACCGGCACACCCACCAACAGGGGCATCAGTGCTGGTATAGTACCTGCCTGGTCCAGTGCAGGCAGCACATTGGGGTCTCGTGAGAGGGCACGTACAACACCCACACTCCGCAGGAGCAGTGGCTCTGGTTGCAGCCGTGCGACACCCTGTGGGTTGTTTGGTGGATGTGTGTTGGTGGATGTGTGTTGGTTGGTGGATGTGTGTTGGTGTATGAGTGCATGTGTTGTTTGGTGTATGTATGCACGTGCGGTTAATGTGCATATCAACACCACCCACACCACCCACACCACTCACACCACCCACATATACCTCAATTACACCCAGCATGGTCTTCAACGTTGACAATCGACACACTTGTTCCTTCACTGCTGTGTCCGCATGTGCCAGCACCAGCAACAGCTTACACATACTGTCCATGATGTCATCCTGAAAGTCAGCATGACTCATCGACACATTCCGGGATGAGTCAGCAGTATCAAAACCACTGCCACTGCCGCTGCTGATGGTGCGTTTTGAATTGACACGTGCCATGCGACTTTGCTCCTGGGTGGGTGGGTGGGTGGGTGGGTGGGTATTGTATTGTATTGCATTGCATGTGCATAGAGTATTGCATTGTATCACTCTGACCACCATGGTTGACTCAATATCACGCATGTGTTGACTGTTGACTATTTGTATACATGACCATTGACTTGTATATACTTCTAGATTCACAGATGACAACCACACAGATGGCAACCACACAGATTTCACTACACGACTCTTTTTTGATGGCAACTCTTCTTTGCACATATCCAGTGCACAACTCATTCCACCACTCTCCAACAACACCAACACCACTCCCCCCTCCTCACACACCCGTATGTTCATCTCCCGCAAACTGCTCACCAGCCTATCCGCCAACCCATAATGCGCCAACAACCGACACATCACCGCAGGCGACACCCCCCTGTGCTTTTCCAACAAAAACCATATGCACCCGATACCAAAACGCGTCAATCCCGGATCGACGCTTTTGTGTGCCTCTACGAATTCCACCAGAGCAGGCAGTGCTTGACATGCAACCAATACCCTCCCAGCCTCCGGACCAGTTATGCTGAAGCACATGTTTTGTATTATAAATGCACATTCCCTTCGTATTTGCCGCCATGCGAGGTCATCAAAGCCCAGGGGTTTGTCTGGTCGGCAAAAGCGCAAGACGGCTGGTACGAGGCCCATCATGCACCATTGTTCCAGCACATAGGTGTTTTTCATGACTGCCAGGATCAACTGGGTGGTGTGGGGGTGGGGGTGATGGAGGGTCATGCACAGTGTGGGATGATTATGAATGCACATTTTGCACCACAACACAACATGCATACAACATGTTGTATGCACACCCTCACCCACACACCCTCAATGTGGGCATCACACACCCTCAACTAACCACCCTCACCCACACACACCCTCAATGTGGGCATCACAAGCCAAGGTATATCCCCTGTGAGTAGCTCCAGCACCACCACATGTCCCCCCTCTGACACAAACGCCACAAGTCGCTCATGACTGCCTGGTAACAGCTCTGCTAATACCTGTGTGTGTGTGTGAAGGGGTGTGTGTGAAGGGGTGTGTGTGAAGGGGTGTGTGTGTGATGTGGTGCTTGTCATGGGTATCACGTGTGATGTGGTATGTGTGATGGGAATCAATGTACTATACCTTGAGTGCATTGAGTGCAGTGTCTTGAGGGGCCCCCTCTGCAGCACCAGGGCCCCACCCAGTCACCCCATTGGGCCCCTGTTCCACAGCTACTGACAGGGGGAGCCTCATTGCCTGTACCAACTCACGCACCTGGGATGAGAGGTGGTGGTGCAGGTGTAGGAGGGTGATGGAAGGTGGGGGTGTAGGTGGGGGAGGGTGATGAGAGGTGTAGGAGGGTGATGAGAGGTGGGGATGGGTGGTGGGGGAGTGAGCGTATGAGATGGGGTGTAGGTGGTGTGTGAAAGGGACTGCATACAAACATGCACTAGTCAATCACAGCTTTCCATGCATTCTGATGTACACTACAAACACACCTACCTCTGTGGTAACCTGTCGTGCTGCCGTAGCATCAGTCCCCCCCCCTCCCACTTCCCAAGGGACCTGCCCATACAAAGGGGCCCCTCCTTCCTCCACACCAACCACAGAAAGGGAGCGCCCGGACACACCAGCCGCCAAACCCACACCAGCCGCCACCCCACCACCCCCTGTCATGCGCATCATGTCTTGCTCTGCTGGTGTGCTGCTCACACGCAGGCGCTCCAATAGGTGGACCAGCGGGTCTGCTGGTGTGGAGGGGTCTTTGGTCGTTGCTGTGGGTGAGTGGGTGCGTGGGTGGTGGTGTGCACAGTATGTCTATAGTATGTGTGTAGTATATGTGTAGAATATGTGAAGTATGTTTGTTATTCCACTGTGATTTTCTTGTGCGTGTACAACAACCATTATGCAATCAAAATCCACACACCCCCTGCAGCAAGGAGACCACAAAAAGAACAGTACAGACATCCACATGCATCACAAAACACATTGCATAGACCACAAAAACCGTAACATACGTGTGGTGCTCCCATTGGCATTCAGTGACAATAATGTGGACAATGATGGCTTTATGTTTGTTTGTGATGATGATCGACGACCATCACCCACACCCCCTGCACTTGACACACCACCACCTGTGCTCCCACCAACCCCATCTGCACTCATGTGACCACCACTGGAAGCGGTGGTGGTAGCATACACACCCACACCCCCTCCACCTGCTGTTGCTGCTGCTGTATTGTGGTGTTGTGATGGTGGTTGTTGTACGCTGCTGTAGGAGGCAACACGCCTGTATGCATCCATAGCACCAGCTGATGTGTCATGTGATGACTGTGTGTGTGTGTATTATGTGTGTGTAACATGTGTGTGTATTATGTGTGTGTATATGCAGCATACAAATGTCATGCATTCATTGCCTACCACCACAGACACAAATACAACCAGGAGTGTGCATCATACACATGTATACACACACACACATATATACACACACATACCGTCACATCATCCACTGTAGCTGACCTACCAAGCTGTCTTGCCTCACTGTGTGTGTGTGTGTGTGTGTGTTTTATTGTACTTGGTAATGATACATACACATACATGCACATACATACACATGCATACGCATACATACACATACACACAGACACAGACACACAGACACAGATATAAACACACACATATATCCACATACCTGGTACTGGGTGTTGATACATTGCCATCATCAAATGATGAACTAGTAGCACTGCCATCATCACCATCAGCCTGTGTGTGTTTGTGTTTGTGTATATCATGTGTATATCATGCACATTTGTGTACATCTATGCGCACCCTGTATGTATACACTGCACCATGTATGTAGAGTACGTGCGATACCATGTATGTAGAGTACGTGCGATACCATGTATGTAAACTGCACCATGTTTACACAGTACATGCGACACTCATACAAAACACACACAAACACAAAGCCCACCCCACCCTCACCGACCCTCACTCGCACCTTCAATATCCGCTGCACCACTGCATCTATACGAGTGTGTGAGTCACTCACAACACCCCTACGACTACGATTGGCAATGGTGCGGGTCCATGTGCTCTTGAGTGTACGTCTGTTGTGAGTGACAAAGGGGTGCTGCAACAGGGCCCTGGCACTTGGGCGCTTGGTGGGGTCCTTGTATAGAGTTGTGTATATAATCATGATAGAGAGAGTGGTGGCAGAAAGAGAAAAGGTGTGCATGAGAGAGAGGTGTGCATGAGAGGGATGTTGATGGTGTGGCTCAACATGTGTGTGCTTTGTGCCACTACATGTTGAAAACAGGCAACACACATACCTTTTGAAAGCACTGTATCAAAAACGCCTCAAACTCAGGGGAGATATTAGGTGGCAGTGGTGGTCGCATGTCCTGTACTATGCGGAACAGTGCAGGCATGGGTTGCAACTCATAATAGGGGGGTGTCCCTGTGAGGAGCTCTACAGCCAGGCAACCAACACTCCATATGTCTGACGCAGGGGACACACCAGTCATCTCAATGACCTGAGTGTGAGAGGGGGGGGTATAGAGGGGGGGGTGTAGAGGTTTGTGTATAGAGGTGGGTGGATATGATGTACGTAGGGGTGGGTGGTGTTGTACGGGGTGGGGGAGGAGGGTGGGTCGTGTGTGGTTGTGTGTACATTTGAGATTGGAATACATATGCATCACACATACATATGCATCACACATACATATGCATCACACATACATACCACACGACTGCCCTCTCGCCACACATCCACACACACCCTTTCTACACACGAACCCTCTCTACGCATACACAATTATCACAAACACCTCTGGACAAACCCCTTCACACCCTCTAAACACACCCTCTGAACACACCTCTGGTGCCATCCAATAGGTCGTCCCCACCACATCCCTTGTATCCTGCCCCTCATCCACACCACTCAACTTGGCAGCAACACCAAAATCAGCCAATTTCACCAACCCTTCTCTATTCGTAAGGATGTTGGCTCCCTTGATATCACGGTGCACTACACCTTGCTGATGCAGGTATGCTAGACCAGCCAACACCTGTGCGTGTGTGTGGGGGGGTATGTGTGTGTTTGAGGTGGATGGGTGGTGGGCAATTCAAGCACCAGTATGTGCAACAACCCCCCATAAGTAAACCTGTTCTATGCACACTGCGACCACGGCCTCCTCAAAGGGTTCGTTGTGCTGGCGCTTGATCACACTGCTCAGCGCCCCCCGCTCCATGTACTCGAGCACAATGCAAAAGTACTCACGTGTCTTGAACGAGCCAATGTACTTGACAATGTGGCGGTGGTTGAGGTTTTTCAAGAGTTCAATTTCGGTGATGATGTTGGCCAGCGTGTCGGGGCTGATGCCAGTGAGGTTCAGGCGCTTGATGGCCACGGGGTTGCCTGTGCGGGTGTCTGTTGCTTTAAACACCTGGCCATATGCACCACGTCCTAGCTCTTCTGTGAGCTGGTAGTGGTCCATTTGGATGGGGCGGGGGAGCTGGGCACGACTGGACTCGGGTGGGGTGGGGGATGTGCGCGATGATGGGCGCGTAGACATTGTTGTTTTGTCGTGGGGTGTCGCTGCTTATAATGCAGGATACGGTTGCATGAGTGCCATGAGTGCCACGAGTGCTTGGGGGCTTGTGTGAGTGTGCAAAAGTTGTTTTGATGCAGGTTTTGTTGTTGTTGTTGTTTGCGGTTGTGTGCTTACTCTGGTGCAAAAACAGAGCGAGCAGCAGGGATGGTGTGCCTAAATCGTCCGGGGTTGTCGCTGGTGCTGGTGGTGGAGTATCATGGATGTATCATATCACACACTATTTGCAAAAGTGTGTTAGGTGCAATGTCTGTTGCCCTGGAAATGCCTTGCTTGATCTGCAGTAGGGGGATCGTGCTTGTTGGCATTTTGCAATACAGTGGGTGTTGTAAAAAGATGGGGAGAGTCCGTGGTGTCTCTCACCCCTGGTTGGTTGTCCATCAGCATTGTAATACATCAATGAAAATCATATTCACTCATGTTCATATATCCCTATATTCCTACCAAATCATCACCAATCATCACCACACACACCACCACCAGCAGCAGCATTGAGACAGGGTTTTGCACCCTGTAGGATTACTTGACAATGCTGGGACGATTTCGACATGCATCCCGGTGTATCCAATCCAAGGCAGGAATTAGTGCACCAGTAGTGGTAGTGCCTGCAAGCCAGCGTGGCTTTGCCAGTGCAGATGGCGAGTCCATCACCGTGGAGGTGCGTACAGCGTGTTTGTTGGAGCGTGTTGATGATGTTTTGCATGGAGATACATATCAACATCAATACCAAGCATGTGGTGCGTCACAAACACACGAGCTGTTGGGTAGATGCACCAATGTGGTGGATTAGGGTAGACCTCGTGTGCCGCCCACCTGCAGGTGACACCCTTCAAGACACATCATGTGGACCCCCCCACAAACACTGTAACTGCCACCAAGGATGAATTGCTCAAATACTTTCGTAGCATGTACATTATGCGACGCATGGAGATTGCTGCCGACATGATGTACAAGGCCAAGATGATTCGAGGTTTTTGCCACCTGTACGTGTTGTTGTGGGTGTGCCAATGGTGGTTGTTTTAGATGGAAAAGGGTCGCTGCATGGTCGCACAAGATGATCCCAGAACGTCGCCATCACACGATCATTATCATCATGAACATCCTCACCCCACATAGGTATGATGGACAAGAAGCAGTCATTGAGGGCATTCAGGCAGCAACCACCATGCAAGATAGCATAATAACATCATACCGAGACCATTGCACACACTTGGCACGAGGGGGCACCGTCAAAGAGGTGGGGGGTGTATGTATGTGTATAAACATTCCGTGCAACACATGTGCACACGGTTGCACATCATCAGTGCACAATGTATATTCATGCACATGTGCATCTATATATGATGCACAAACACACACATGTATGTATACGCATACCATGCACATCGCCCACACAACCACATAGGTCATGTCAGAGTTGTTTGGCCGCATTGATGGGGCATCCATGGGCAAGGGTGGCTCCATGCACATGTACAAAGCAGAAAACCATTTCTATGGTGGGTGTGGTATTGTGGGTGCACAGACAGCTCTGGGAGCAGGTTTGGGGTTTGCACACAAGTACCGCAATGATGGGAGCATTGCCATGACGCTGTACGTTATGTGGTGGGGTTTGTTTCGGTTGTGGGGGGTGGGGGGCCATGGTGTCCATCCTGCGTTTTGTTGTGGTGTTGTTTTGGGGTGTGTTGTTGTGTATGCACATATGTTATTTATTTCATGATATGCACACAAATCCATGTACCTCCCTTGCAACACACGCCCACCCACCCACACATACCATCACACCCACCCATGCACCCACACCATCACACCCACTTCCCCCCTGACAAACACACACAGGTATGGTGATGGTGCAGCCAATCAGGGGCAGCTGTATGAAGCCCTCAACATGGCAGCCCTATGGGACCTGCCTGTGCTGTTCATCTGTGAAAACAACCATTACGGCATGGGTACTGCAGAGTGGAGAGCAGCCAAGTCATCCAGTTTTTATACTCGTGGTGATTACACTGCTGGGCTGAAGATTGATGGCATGGATGTGTTGGCAGTGAAACATGTATGTGGGGGTGGGGGGGGGGGGGAGGGGGGGGGGGGGG
>VFQP010000716.1_pt1 | contig 55551 bp, 52 predicted proteins | sample 3512351 | NCBI WGS metagenome assembly VFQP01 (sample SAMN10412372, study PRJNA504923) | tailings metagenome | isolation source: Relicate 1 Philex TSF1 revegetated site | place: Philippines: Tuba, Benguet | collected 2017-08-29 | reverse complement strand
CCCGGGACCCGTCAAAGTGCGGCACTGTTCTGCGCTACGCGTGGGGCAGCGAGCCAATTCGCAGCTTCGAGGCCTGGCTGGTGGACCAGGGCGGCATGGTTGCTGCCAACCGGAAATCCGTGGGATGGGTCGAACAGCTGAAGGCAGAGGCTGTGCGCAAGCGCCAGGGACAAGGCGCCACACCCAAGCTGTGACCAACCACGGGGGGCAGCCATCGCGACGGTTTGACACCCGCGGCGAGCTGCGCCACCGCGAGCGCGCGTCCACGGCCGTTACTGAGCAGGATGCCGTCTGCAGCCGGATTGGACGAATGGGCACAAGAAGCGGATTGACAGATCGCTGATTTCGTCAAACAATATGCGTGCCGCATATATATTTTGCGCAGGAGTACCAACGTGAAGATCTCCCGATACCCGGCCAGCGACCCATCTGCTTTGCTGACCGCACTGCGCGAGCAAGGAGCCGTCATCGCCACGGGCTTGCTCGACACAACAGCGCTTTCCGCGCTCAACCGCGACCTCGACCCACGACTGAGTGCCGAGCCAAAGGAGCGGGTGTTCATGAGCCGCGGAGTCGCTGGCTTCTATGGCCGCCACACCCGCCACCTGACCGGCCTGAGCGGATGGTGTGAGCCGTTCGTGAAACATGTGCTCTGCCATTCAACCTATCAAGCGGTGTGCGATGCCGTGCTGCTGCCCCATGCCGCCACTTATCAACTCAATCTTGCGCACGTGTTTGACCGTGGCAGCGGTGCGCGGCATCAGATGCTGCACCGTGACGACGATGTCTGGGTTCATTGCCCCAAGGCGGGCGGCGATGTGGAGATCGGCAGTGTGATTGCACTGGTGGACTTCACCCGCGACAACGGTGCTACGCGGGTCGTGCCGGGTAGCCATCGCTGGGACCGCAAACGCGTTCCCCTGGAGCATGAGATCGACGTTGCAGAGATGCGCGCGGGCGACGCCGTGATCTACCTCGGCTCCACCCTGCATGGTGGCGGAGCCAATGTCACCCCGGATTGGCGGCGAGGCCTGCACCTGAGCTACGTGGTGGGCTGGCTGCGTCCCGAGGAGAACCACTTCCTCACCACGCCACCCGAAGTAGCCCGTCGTTACCCGCGTGCCGCACAGGCGCTCATCGGCTACGCGGTGCACAACGCCGAGCGCGAGGGCGGTGGCTATATTGGCTCGGTCGACCTCCAGGACCCGCTTGAACTGATGGAACAAGGACTGCTGTGAAAACCTCGAACCCTCGCCAACCTGCACTGGAGAACCTGCTGGGCGCGCTCTCGCGCGCGGTGCAGGACACGCTGTACGAGCAATCGCCAACGCACCAGGAACTGGGCGATTCCGCGGTCGGCGCCCTGGTGACGATCCATGCCTGGCAGGGTCTGTCGATCGCACACCTGGCTGAGATTCTTCACCTGACCCACCCGGGTACGGTCCGCCTGGTGGACAAGCTCGTACAGCGGGGGTGGGTCGAGAAACGCGGCAGCCCGGATGGGCGCACCGTTGCCCTGCACCTGTCGACTGCCGGAGAGCGCGTGCGCCAGACCATGAACGAACGGCGTCAGGCGCTCATGGCCAACCTGCTCACCGCTCTGACCGAAGAGGAGCAGCTGACACTGCATCGCCTGGTCGGCAAGCTCCTGACCGATCTGCCCCGCACGCCGCGCGACGCCTACGCGATCTGCCGGGAATGCAGCCTCGAGTCGTGCTCGCCGATGGGTTGCCCGGTGGAGATCGGTTGCCAGCAGCGCATGACGGGTGCGGGCAGGGAGCGTTGACATGATCACCTGGCTCCGGCATCTGAACGCGATGCTTCAAGGCTGGCTCGAGGGCACCAGGGAGACGCGCCTGCAGCAACTCGGCATCGCCACAACCCGGGATACGCGCAGCCGCTTCATCGCAATGCCATGGGACGTGGGACTCTTGCGGGTGAGAACCGATCGCTATCTGGCGCTTGCCGAGTACGCACAGGCGCACTACTACAGTCACCATCGATTGATCTGGCCCATCTTGCGCAACAGAGTTGCCGTGATCAACAAGCGCGTGACCACACAACATTTCTATCCCGTGCGACTCGGCAGCGTGGTGGAGATCCATACACGCGTCAACGGACTGAACGATCGACACGCCGACTTCGTGCACGAGTTCTACGCACGCGGACGCTTGTGCGCACGCACCGACGTGCAGGTGGTTTTTCGCAAGGACCGCCGCTCGTTGACACCCTTTGCGGTACTACCGCACCTTCGCAACGACTGAGCGCGCAGCAGATGTCGCAGGCGCAAGCCAGGATGATGGACGAGCTGCCCACCGTGGGCGGCGGATCGGCACTGGCGGGTACTCTGCTCGGCCTTGTACCGGGCGGGGATCTGACCGCCGGTATTGGCGCAGCGGCGCGGGCGGAGGTGCAGCAACGACAAGCGTTCGACGCGGCCCGGCAACTTCAGGAGTTGGCCGAGAAGCTGGCTGCACTGGAGATACAGTCCGATCACGCATGTCAGCGGCACGATCACCTGGTCGGCCTGTACCTCGCCAAGTCATGCAAGGCACCCTGAGTCCATGGACCGCATCCCCACGCAGCCCCCCAGGAGACAGCTCCACTTGTTCTGCGGCAAGATCGCCGCCGGCAAATCGACGCTGGCGCGGCAGGTCATGGTGCGGGAGTCGGGCATCCTGATCGCCGAAGACCACTGGCTGAGCACGCTATACCCGGGCCAGATCCGCTCACTCGATGAATACGTAGCGGCGGTGGGACGCTGGCGATCAGCCATCGAAGGGCACTTGATCGACCTGCTTCGCACAGGCCTGCCGGTGGTTCTGGACATGGCCGCCAACACCCGTGCCACTCGCGCGTGGGCCCTGGGGGTGGCCGCTGCCGCGGGTGCACCGCACACGCTGCACTGGCTCGACATCGACGACGCGACCTGCAAACATCGACTGCGCATCAGAAACCGGAGTGGCGAGCATCCTTACTCGGTGGACGATGCGATGTTTGATCGGTTCACCGCGCGCTTTGAGCCGCCGTTGCCCGACGAAGGACTCACGATCGTCATCGTTTCGACGTCATGAGTTGGGCGTACCCAAAACAGCGTCGCCTGATCGAGCGGATACATCACGTGCGGGTTCGTCTCGAGCAGCAAACGATCACCTGCGCTTGATCGCGGCGTTTCGCCCAGCCCAGTCGCACCAAGGCACGGCAAAACCCACGGCATTTCTTAAGACCATTGGTCCAAAGTCCTGCTGCGCCCTAGAAATCTTGCTCAAGAAGTAGACGTCGAAGTCAATCAACTGCCCTTGTGATTGGCTACTCACTGAGGAGGTGAGGTATGGCGCGGCTGGCGGGGATCGAACCCACGACCCTTGGCTTCGGAGGGCCAAAAAGCGATGCGTAGACACATCGGTTCTGCGATGTGCCAATCAGCATTCGTCAGCGTCGTTCATACGGATCAACGACTTAGCGCATTTGACTAGTGACATCCAACAGCGCCTGACTGCGACCACAACACTCTCGTTGTCACAAGTCCGCTCCCAAAAGTGCGACAGAGCACGGGTCCGCCACCTCGGCCGGTATGAGCATAGCCCATCACCATCGACGCTTTCAGGCGCCCTCTACGTCCACTGCCGCGAGCCCGCCTCGCGGCCCTATGCGGGCCCCTCTCCGAGCGCTGACCACTCGAGCTTGGATAGTCAGCGAGGCAACCTGCGAGGTTACACGCCGTCAGGTTCCTGCATCCAAGCAGGAATGTCCCGCTGACCATGTAGAACGCGCCAGACATCGATGTGGTCCAGGTGCTCGACGTAAAACACGAGGTACGGATAGCGGGTCAGTGGCCAGGCACGCAGGCCCGGCAGGTTGAGTTCATGGGCATGACGCGGCGAGCCTGTGGCTGGTTGGCGACCGATGTGGCTGTAGGCCTTCTCCAGCGCATCGATGAAGCCGAGCGCCACGGCGTCCCCCGCTTCGGTCAGGTAGTAGGCAAGGGCATCGTCCACATCCCGGTTGGCCTGTTCACGCGGGATGACTGGTTTGGATTTCACCCCCGCGCGCCAGCCTTGTCGCCCTTGCGCACCCGACTCCGCAGGCCTTCGAAGTAGCTGGCATCGGCTGGTGAGGATGGGGCCGACTCCGCACCTGCCAGCAACAAGCCGCGCAGTTGCAGGCGGTCTTGATCCTTACGGATCAACTCGCGCACATACTCGCTGCTCGTACCGTAGCCGCGCTGGTGCACCTGCTCGTCCACGAATGCCTTGAGGGTGTCGGGAAGAGAGATATTCATCGTGCTCATGGCGAAAGCGTAGACTTTTTGGCAAAAATTGGCAAGACGCCATTCCACCATGCCGAAAGAAGGCATCTATGCCCAGCGCGAACAACTGCCTGCGCCAACCGCAGCAATGCGCGCCTCGAAGCGCGACCAGGCATAGCCGGCGCGCCCACCGCATTGGCAGGGCTCCACTAGCTCGCAAAGACGGCCAAGAAGGCGTCAGCGAATTCGGGCGTGGCGCTGAAGGTCAGCGTCACCGTGATCCATCCGTCCGCCTCGTGCTGAATCAGCAGTTCGTGGTCCCAGACGTGGCCGTCTTCCACTGGCCCCTTTCGTTCACCGAACTCTGTGTTCGCCCAGGCCAGCACAACATCCACTTCGGCCATCACCGCCGCATGGCCGGCGCTCTCCCGTGTGGAAGCCATGGCTTCCAAGGTGATCGTGCCATCGGTGCTGTCGCTGAGGTCGAAGGTGAGATGGCGCATGCATGAAGCCTTGAACAACCCGGTGCGAAACTTCCTGAGCGCTGGCCCCCAGCCCGGGCAGTGGCGAGATCGAATTCAGGCGGCCGGCTTGGTCAGAGAGGCGACCTCCCGAACCAAGGCGAAGCCATGCTCCCACGCTTCTTCAATCTTGGGGACCAGATCTTTCGGAACGCGTTCATCGTGCCGAGCGGAAGTCAGCGTAGCTGCCATGGCGTCCGCGGCTTTCAGTATGAATTCGTGCGGTCGATCGACTCCACATGCTCGCCGGCCGAAGTCGAGAAGCTCTTTGGGCAACGGATACGTTCTTGTCTTGTCGCCCTTTCGAAGCTTCAGCGCCATAGTCCGATCCTCGATCTCCTCGCCTGTGCCGAAGCGGGTGTACTTGTAGATCGAGGTGGTCAGCACGTCGAACATCGGGGCCAGACGGATGTCAGTCTCGCTGGAGTACAGGACGCCAAAGTTCTTCAGGTGGGCGTCCCCATTTCTCACGAGGATGGAGAAGGCGACCTGTTGAAAGAACTTTTCGAGTTCAGGCCGAGGAAGGCCCAGCTGATTCCGCAGCAGGTCGGCAACCAGCTCGTAGCTGCCGTGGTACTTGCGCTCGTCCAGCTTGTTGCGCACCTGCATGCCCAGCAACGACGGGATGTCCTCGAAGCCCAGGCGTGAGCCATCGGCACCAATGTCAAAGCGATCGAGCACCAGCAGGCCACCATCGGCACTAAGGTCAAAGCCTGAGACCTCGATCCCCGCCCGCTTCGCAGCGCTCAGCGCGATGAACTCATTGGCGGAGAGCCCTGGGTAGTAGTCAGGTCCACTCTTCACGATGAGCGTGGGAACCGGAATCGAAGCGCGATCGGGCAGCATGATTTTGGGCTGTACACCAGACACGCCTGCGCCACTTGCGAGATAGGCATCCACCAGTTCAGGAAACAGCGCCTGGCTGTTGGTGCTGTTCAGCAGCGTCGCACGATCGATCGTCGGTCCGCCCACCCGCGCAGGCGCCCCAGGCAAGCGCGCGCTGTTGCGGCCAATACTGTTGGTACCGACGGCCAGCAGCAGATGCATCTCGGTGATGTTCTGCTTCGGAAACCGCGCGCGGATCTGCTCGTACAGGTAGCCCTCAGGCAGGTTCATGTCCAGCACAGGGAACATGCCATTGCTCTGGTAGACCGCCGTCTGATCCGGATTCATGAGCAGGCTGAGCCAGGGGCCGCGGTAGGCGCCGCTCTCATCAGGTTTGTAAGTAAACACGAACTGCGACTCGCGTGCCAGCAGCCCGGCCGGCCTGGCCCCAATGTCGATCTCGAGCGCCTTGATGCGCTCGGGCATCTCCAGCTCAGCGCTCACCGGATTCCCCCAGCTCGCGCGCGGAGTACTCCTGCATGTCCGTCAGGCTTGGCAAGCCCCTCTTCTCCAGCCGGATCGAGTAGCCCATGGCCCGCAGGGCATCGAACAGGGAAGAGACGTAGACGTCATCTCCGCGCTCCAGGCGATTGAGCACGTCACGGCTGCGGCCACTGTCCTTGGCCAGCTGCACGGACTTGATACCCAGGCGCTTTCGCAGCGCGCGAAGTTCGCGGCCCAGGTCGACAGGATTGCTGATTTTGTCCATGATGCGCTGCATTTTAAGGACATTGGCAATCAACGTCCAACATATAGGACAAAAAGGAGGTTCAATCGTCCTGCTTGGTCTTTAAGCCCCTGCGAGGAGCACTTGCACCGGGCATCCGGTGGTGCGCGGCCGGCAAAGTGCCGTGCTCGCCGACCACCGAGACCAAGTGGATCAGCCCGCCACGTGCCACTTTGGGACCTTGAAAAGCGCGCCAAACTGTGTCGAAACAACACTTCCCTTGGCGAACTGACGAGCGCCGCTCACTGTAATACCTCAATTGACAGTTCGCGACGAAATCAAGATTTAATTTAAACGGAACGACTGAAGTTTCGTCGCGCGCCTCGATGTCCGACGTGTCTTTGTAACGCCGATTACGTGTGAAAAGAATATCTAATATACACGCGATCTTGATAGCCCACACAAAGACCGCTATGTTCTGAGCTGCTGTCGCGAACAAACACCAGCAACCAATCGAGAGGCGTGGGTTACCACTCCCTCATGTGTGCGGTATTTCACGCGGCTGCATTTCGTGTAGTCGCGGCTTGGGTCTTCTGGTTGGCAGGGATTGGGATGCGGCATCAACCCGTTGCAAGGCACCCCATGTCACACCCCAATTTCCTGAAGAACACCCTGAGCCCGCAGGACGAGCTTTTTCTAGGCATGCCGGAACCACTGGCGCCTCTGGCTTGGGATCTTCTGGGCCTGCTGCCAGTACCTCCGGAACAACCTCGTATTGCCAACGTGATCTTCACGCTGTGCTCTTCACTCATTGCATTCTCGCGGGAGCACCCGTTTTACGCCATAGCAAATCCTGAACAAATCAAGGTTGCGCAACTGCTTGCTGAATTCGCAAAGCCGAAGATGCATGGGGATAGCACCCCCCTCGTGCAGCTTATCGGAAGACAAACGAAATATGTTGAATGGGTGCTTTGCACGGAGCTTTCACCCGTTCAGCCTGAAATTGCAATACCTCTTGGCGCAGAGGTAGCGCTGGCACTGGCAGAGCAACGTCAATTACGCAACCACCTCATCAGACATCTGCGCAGAGACCTGGAATTAGTGCCAAGAAATGGTGCGGCCGATGCCCAATCAAAAGCCGACCTTGCAGCCCAGGATTTTGGCCATCGATGGCGCGCCACCATCAGGAACAGCGAGCGCGCATTAGCCAAGCGGTGTGCACCCGCACTCGCAGCCTCAAACCAAGGCCCGAGCCTTTCAGAAGTGGCAGAGGAACACCTCAGCCATATCACCGGCAAGGCCGGCAACGGTACGGCCAAGGCACGCGCGGGGATCAGCAACCACCGGGAGGCCAGCCTTCCGCAGATGATTGCTTATGGAATGGAACTTCGCGATCGACTCTCTCGCTCGCAAGTCGGCTCGATCACCGAGGCCATCTCTCTGTTTACAGGCCTTGACCACCGGGGCGTTCTAGGACTGGCATTCGGGAATAGCCCACGACCCGGGGAAATCCTGACCATTGACCTCGATCGTGGCGGCTTGCACGTGGCATTCGATCGACTACTCGAACGCAAGACCACTACATCTGTGGCCACGACGCTGTATGAGCCCACACGGTCGAGCTACTTGGTTCCCTGGCCGAGCGAGTTGCTCGATGCACTGAAGGATCGTCTCGAACAACACGCATCCAGCAGCGGAGAGTGCATGCGCGACGACCAAAGTGCGCTGCGCGTGGTCGACGTCCTGTCGCAGCCCGATCGCGACCACGTCGCGGATCCTGGCGAATCGGCCCTGACCAAGTTGCCGGCCGATGCTCACGGGTTCACTCCGACCGTGGCTCGGCTGCGCAACGCCCTGCCCACATTGGCCATGGACGCAAAAGTTCCGCGTGCCTTTGTGGCGTCTGCGCGGCTGGACTTTCAACGCGTAGGACGCGCTCGCCCTTGGTACCTCCGAGTGGAGCAGGCCGACTTCAGCCTTCGCTGGCGGGCTCTTCTGGGCGCCCTGGGTTGGTCCACGAACGAACGGCCCACTGCGGAGCCGGAAGCCTTCGGGTCACCGCTTGTTCTGTGCGACAAGGCCCTGCAGGAGATTTGGTCCATCGTCGCGGGTCGTGTCATGTTCCATGACAAGGGGCCGAACATGACCCTCAAAAGCTGCGAGTCCCTGCACAACGCCTACGCGACCTTTGTGGGCATGGCTTTGAGCTTCCTGTTGGGTTTGCGCGAGCGCGATCAATACGACCTCTATGCCGACGCCTTCACACCAGATGTCGAGGTCATACCCTTCGACGATAAGAAGGACCCAACGAAATCGGGCGACCGGTATGTGGTTCTCAATCGGACCGTCAGCTCCTTGCTGGCTGACTGGCTTGCACATTGCGAGGCGCTTCTGCGCCGCTACCTTGGTCACCCCGTGGCATCCCGCACGCGCAGGGATACCGAAGTGATCTCGCACCTCCAATCTGTAGTGCATCAGCAGCACGTCCACCTGCTGTTCAGGATCGCGCCAAGGGGCGTGGTCTCCATTGGCAGCGCCAAGGTATGGAATGAACTTCCCGCGCTGCAGCGATGCGTCCCGAATGCCGGGCGGCACTACTGGGCGACCCACTTTCACAAGAACGGGTGTTCCGACGCCGCCCTGAACCTCTTCATGCGGCACATGACGGCCGGTGATTCGCCCACCAGCTCAGTCAACACCGCGTCCCTCGGGAAGCTGGCCCGAGAGATCAGCGCGCTGCAAGAGAGGCAAATCGGACGCCTGAAGCTCGCGTTCCCCGCCGGACTGCGCAAATCGACCTAAACCAGCGCACCTCATGCCTTCAGCTTTTCAACGGCACCAACGTGCCAACCTGAGCGCGCCGATTGGCGCCGGCCCTATCTACCCACTGAAATACGTGCAGGCGTACCTGTTGGATGCGCAGGACCTCTTGACACCCAGCAGCATGGCACTGGGTTGCCTGATCGCCTTTGACTTGGTGGTGCTCGAGGACGACCTGCCCCTTGCCTACGAGGCCCTGAAATCGACACACCGATACAGAAGCAAGCCCACGATTCGCTGGATCCAACCTCTCGCGACCGCCGACCAATCAGCATCCACCGATGCTGAAACGTCGACGCAACTCAAACCCGACCCGATCAATCTCGCCCACGACGAGCGAACGCTGAGTCCCTTCAGCTGGATCGCGTGCAATCAAGTGGTGGGTGATTGGCTGCCTTACGAACAAGCGCAGGCAGAGCTCATTGAGGTGATGTGCAGGGAGCCGATCCGCAGGCGCCTGCCGCGGGATTGGCACAGGCTTTTGCACAGCGCCCAGTCCTACGCGCACACATACCTCCCAAGTGCAATGCGATTTCACGTCCTGGGTCAGTTCCGCATGGTGGCACTCACCCCAGCGGCAGCTGCACGCGAAGACTCTGGCTTGGCAGTGGGCTCAAGGGCACTCGACGTGCAGGTCGAGGAAGCAATCGCCAACACGGAGGCACTGCTCTCAAAAGCCAGTCTCTCCGTAAATCAACTGGTCGAGCCCAATCCAGTCGAAATCGGGCACGAGCGCCTCATGGTGGAAGACTTGGCGCGCGCGTGCAACGCGGGCAGAGACCGGCCCCCTGTAGGCGCAAGATCCGCCGTCATGCTCGCGATCCGCGCCCTCGAGATTCGGCTGAAAGACAGCCATACTTGGTCGCGCGTCCTCATGCTGGTGGCGCTCCGAATGGTTCAAGAGGGCCGTCTGGCACTGCCCAGCGTTGGGCGGTATTTCAGCGGATCGGCATGCCGCCTATACGACGCCATCCACCACCTCAAGTTCGGACAACTTAAGGCCAAGGAAGTCGCTGAATGCATCGAGGCAGCGCTCTCCCACGCCGAGCCATCGAACAAGGCGTCGGTAAAGGTTGTAGGCCAAGGTGTTCTGGACCTCCTGATCGCCCAGGAGGTCATTGACCCCGTCAAACTCTCCCGTGCAGAGCAATCCACTTGGAAGCCACCGGTTCGAGCTCAGGTCGTCTGGGCGCACGAGGTCTTACGCATAGACGCCTGGCTGGGTGAGGCTTTTCGCGCTCGCCCCAACGACCCCATCTTGCATATGGTGCGTTGCGTTATCGGGATCGCCCAGGCCACCGGCATGCGCGTGGGTGAAGTGCTTCGCGTTCGAATCGGCAATCTGAGCATTCAGCACGGCCACGTGCAGGTCACCATTGCGCCCACCCGCTCTGATCCGACCTTGAAGACAAAGGAAGGCCGGCGCCTGACGTTCATTCGCGACTCCCGTGTGATCGGGTATCTGCTGGAAATGCTTCGCATCCGTCACGGTATTTCCTTCGGCGATCCTCACTCGATCGCCGACCTTGCTTGCGTAGATACCTGTTCGATCAACACGGAACTCGCCAGCCAAGAGGGCATGCTCTTCGAGGATCCGCATCATCAGAACGAGGTCTGGCATGAAGCCCAGGTTCGCAAGTGGATCTCCATCGTGCTCAAGGCAGCCACGGGCGATCCGCGATCGACGTTGTACGACCTGCGTCACACCTGGGTGAGCTTGGGCAACGAGCAAGACTTCTGCCTCGATCACCTGAGCGATGACAAGCCATATGACCGCAGGGCAAACGAGCTGGGACATGCGCCATCGGACCTCATGTTCACCACCTACACCCACATCTTCGGCACAGGAATCCGCGCCTGCATCGATGGGCAAATGATGGCCGACCAAGTGCTTCGCCCGCGCGAAATCTCCGCATGGGCCGCCATGGACATCAAGACCATGAGACGCGAGATCGATCAAGGCAGGCTTCAGCAGGCCAACGACCGACTGCGCACGCTGGTCTCGCGGGCGCGTCGAAAGGATGGGCACGAGGCCAGCCAGCTTGTACTGCTTCGATTCATTGAGGGGTTTTCGCAGACGATCGCGGCACCGTCACCCAATGTGGTCTACCAGATCGCCATGGTGCTTCCGACGTCGCCTCTGATTGACTACGGACCCCGCGAGTTGACGCTGGAAGTGCTGCTTCGATGTCTCCGACAACTCCCCTTGCTCAGCTGCGGCGACGGCTCGCAGCATTCGATCCTTGCACGCCAGGCAGGCGTTACTTCAATCGAATGGCGCCGGGCCTTGGATGAACTCGTCTTTCTGAATCGCTCAGCCGCCCATGTCAGTCAACCACCAGACCAGGAGGCCGATCCGCCGACCTGGCTTATCGAGCGACACTGGGGCACCTCGATCGATTCAGCCTTCGCTGAAAAGTGGACGCCGCTACTGAGGTATTTAGACCGCCACGCCGCGGACCCGGATGTTCGACTGGCAAGCGAATACGTTCTCCGGACTCTTGGGTGCGGCGATCACATTCCCGTGGAGGCGGCCGATGCGCGATTCGAATCGCTAGTTCGCGTCTTTAAGGCTTGCGGCATCAATCTCTCGCGACTTGCACTTCACGCCTCTGGCGAGAACGAAAGCTTGGACGCTGCCAAACACGCGGCTGCACAGATCCAGAATGTCCTCGGTATCGACGTCTTGCCCATTGCCCGCGCGCAAAGATCTGGTCGTCCCGACGTCTACCTGACAGTGCGTTCGCAGGCCGGTGGCGCCGCCAGTAATCACAATCACGACGGAAGCGCCCATTCGCTCAAGGGATTGAGCGCACTATTCCTTGGCGCGAGGCTCAAGGCCAAGATGTTCGAGGAGCGACGGGATGCGGCATAGGAACTTGGCTGGAAGGCCGTCTCAAGCGATCGCCCGACTTCGCCCCAACTACGTCAGCTCGCTGATTGCTCGCGGGGCCACCGCGGACGAGCAAACTGACGCAGCGGAGAAACTGCTGCGTAGGATTTATACGTGGGTTAGAGCGACAGATCGGATCTTCGCGACCGAGATCAGCTACAGGTTCTCGGTCATGGGCGAACAACTTTGCATCGACCTCGTCTGTCGACGCCTGCCGCAAGGAAAGTTGCTGCTTCAGACGATCGACCCCCATGTCGGACTCACACAAGAGGAGAACGAAGATCGCGAACGCCAAGCATGGCGGGATTTGCTTGTCCGGGAATTCAGGGATTCAGTTGTCGATCTTCTTGGCCAGGCCGCCAGATCGACTGCGGTTTTTCGGACCTCACTCAACACATCCAACTCGGGAGACCTTCTCCAGTCGGAAAGCACCGCATCGGACGTCGCTGGGCCGGAGCGCTTGCAAGGTATCGATGACGCTCATCAAGGTAACTTGATCTACGCGCTTAGTGCAGAAGGCTCCGAAAGCTACGCCGTCTGGGGTGATTCACCGCCCGTTTCAGTGCGTGTTCGACCCGAGCTGAACAAGGGTGGATACATGCTGCATGTCATTGCAGGCCCACCAGAGTTCGCAAAACGCAAGATCTCGCTGCTGGCGAAAGACCTCGACAAGCAATCATTTCTAACGATCGCCGAGGCAGCATGGGATCGTCATGGGATTGAACTTCATCTGCGCGTCGCATCCACAACCGTTCGTGGACATTCACTCATCGGGAGGTTGGAGCGCATTGTTTCTACACCGTGAGATTGGCCCAGTGTCATCGCAACTAGCATAAGCCCACACATTTCTCTTTGCGCTTAAGGAGCTGCGAGTGTCCAAACTCAGACCTTTGCACCATCACGGTGCTGTTCTATCGTTGCCGGTCGTTGCTGTACGCGGTTGTTTCGGTGGTGAACCACAGGGCGTTGAACCATCTATCGCTTGGCCGGACTGGTGCGATGTATACGATCAGCTCACACCTTACGGTCACGTGCGCCCAATAGCTGAGACCGGATCCACATACTCTCCGCGAGCTGGGTAATCCTTCGCGATCGTGATTTCGATGTCGCCAAGCAGGTCTTGGAACGAGGGCCGGGCAAACGGCATACTCTGTACCGCCCCGTGGTACAGCGTGCGTCAGACGTCACCCAAAACACCCAAGGCTCGCTGAACAGTACGGCTCCTCGATCCCAATGGATGTGGCGCCGCGTGAGGTGCTGATGTACAGGCTCCACTGGCGCGCGTTCGCCAGGTCCAGCCCGTACCCGACGCGCACCAACTGAGTATTCTCCTTGGTTGCCATGGCCGGCGCGCGCTCGGTTTCGTCGCCGCTGGTCGCAGGGATAGACACGCAGCGTTTTGCGAATTTGTGCGCCAGGCGTTCCAGCTCGATCAGGTACTTGGCGCAGTTCGGGCAGTGCAACGGCGGTAGGTAACGATCAGGTCGAAGCGTTCGGGCGGCTCGGCACCCAGCGCGAAGTGCCCGCCAACCACGAGACACAGGGCAAGGGCGTGCACCTTCGCCTCAGCACTGGCGTCAGCGCGAGGCGCGCCGAGTCCTGATCGCGCGGCCCTCTTAGGCCCTGATATCCAACCGATCTTGAAGGTCATTCGAAACGTTGAATCCGTCACGAAAGGCGAGGCGTATCCGTGGAGCGTGTTTTCGCGCTGTCCACCCAGGAGCAACCCATGAAACTCAAACCCGCATCCATCGCAAGAGGATGTTTGTTGATGGCCGCGGCTGGTGCAGCCATCGCGTCCAGCCACCGTGAAGCCCCCTTCATCGCAACCAGCCCCAAGGTGGACGGCACGGACTTCTACATGTTTCGAAGCTATGAGGGCGTGACCACCAACGGCACCGGCGGGCGCTCCGAGTTCATCACCCTGATCGCCAATTACCAGCCCCTGCAGGGCCCCTACGGTGGGCCCAATTACTTCTCGATGGACCCCAACGCGCTGTACGAAATCCATGTGGATAACAACGGCGACGCAAGAGAGGACATCACGTTCCAGTTTCGGTTCAGGAACAAACTCAACAACATCGCCCTGCCTATCGGCAATCAGAACGTAGCGATCCCCCTCATCCAAGCGGGTGCGGTGTCCTCCGTCAACGACGCGAACCTCAATCTGAATGAAAGCTACGGCCTGACAGTGGTGCGTGGGGACCGCCGCAAGGGTCAGGCGCAGTTGGTGGCAGCCTCGCTGACCAAGCCAGTGGACTACATAGGCCAGAAAACACTGGGCAATGCGGCCGCCTACAAAGCCTACGCCGATCAGCACATCCACACCGTCACCATTCCGGGCTGTAGCGTTCCAGCCAAGGTGTTCGTGGGCCAGCGCCAGGAGGGCTTCGCGGTCAACCTCGGGCGCATCTTCGATCTGGTCAACGCGCCGGCCGAGGTGCTGCTCAACCCCGCGCTGAAGGACGCCGAAGGCGCCGGCGGCAATCACTACATCCAGCAGCAGAACGTGACGTCCTTCGCGCTCGAGGTGCACAGCAGCTGTCTGACTGCGGGGGGTGACCCAGTCATCGGAGGCTGGACCACAGCCAGCCTGCGCCAGGCACGTCTGCTCAACGGGAACCCGGGCGCAGGCCACCAGGCAAGTGAAAAGGCTGGCGGCGCATGGACCCAGGTTTCCCGTTTGGGCAACCCGCTGGTCAACGAGGTGGTTATCGGCCTGCCCGACAAAGACAAATTCAATGCCTCGGCTCCCAAAGATGACGCGCAGTTTCTCTCCTACGTGAGCAACCCCACCCTGCCAGCACTGCTTGGCCTGGTGTTGACGGGCAATGCCGCGGGCGTGGCCCCCACCAACCTTCCACGCACAGACCTGCTCACCACCTTTCTCACCGGCATCACCGGCGTGAACAAACCCGTCAACGCAACACCGTCGGAGATGTTGCGGCTCAACACCGCCGTTCCGCCCGTGCCGTTTGCCCAGCAAAACCGCCTGGGCGTGGCCGGCAACGCGCTGAACACCGATCCGAACAAGGTGAACGACAACGCAGGCTTCCCGAACGGCCGCCGGCCCAAGGACGACGTTGTCGACATCGCCCTGGTAGCGGTGCTGGGTGGCCTGTGCGTGATCAACGGCGACAACAACGCGCTCGGACTCAACAGCGTGCCCGGCGTGCCTTCGCTCACCTCGGCCTGCAGGCCTTCCAGCGTGCCGCTGGGCGCACAGTCGGCCAATGTGCACGACGCGGTGGACCAGGCAGTGGTGCCGTTCCTTCCAGGGTTTCCGTACCTCAATACGCCCAATGCCGGCGCGTTGAACCTGCAGTAACGCCTCCACCCGAAAGGAAACGCCATGAATCCACGATTCGCGAAGTCCCTGCTGGCAAGCGCTGCGATAACCGTCGCCCTGGCGGGCTGCGGTGGGGGTGGCGGCAGCGGTGACGCATTGTCGACCCCGCCTGTTTCACCCGCCTCGCCTTTCACGGGCGGCACCGTGCAGTCCTTGATCGACTACATGAATCGCTTGTTGGCGCAGACCGATGAAACCAGTGAGCCGCAGCCTGTGGATGGCACACCGCTGCCCACCGACGACACCGTGTGAACTCGGGATCCACAACAAGTTGCCCGACGGGCCGGCACGCCTTGTGTGTCGGCCCTCTGTTGCCATGAAGTTTCACGGTTTTTTCTTGTTGATGTGCATCACGACGTCAGCCTGGACGCACGAGTTCTGGGTGATGCCTGACCGGTTTTCACCCGCAGTGGGCGAACAGGTCACTCTGTCGCTTCGGGTGGGCGAAAACTTTGTGGGTGACCCGGTAGGTTTCGGGAGTCCTGTGGTGGATTCGCTTCGATGGTTCAACAAGACCGAAGCGGTCGACTTGACCCCGCAGTTGCCCGGGACACTTGACCAGGACAGCGTGATACTCACATTCGAGCGCACGGGCAGCCAGTGGATTTCGATCGACACGAAACCATTCTTCGCCACGCTTTCGCCCGACTCGTTCAACGCTTACCTGCGCGAGGAAGGCCTGGACCAGATCCTGGCCCGGCGGCGGGCCAGCGGGCAAGACGACCTCCCCGGCCGCGAGCGCTATCGCCGACACATCAAGACCTTGCTCACCGTGGGCGGGCAATCCGACCTCGCTGCAGTTCCCCAAACCGGTCAGATGCTGGAGTTCGTCCCTTTGGATGAGCCTGCTCGGTTGAAGGCGGGGGATGCACTGCGTCTGCAAGTCCTCTTTGACGGCAAGCCCCTGACGGATGCACTGGTGAAGCTATGGCATCAAAAGGAGGGGCAGATCACGGTGCTTCGTACGCGCACCGACGCACGAGGCTTGAGCATCACCAAACTGCCCTGGAGCGGCGTATGGATGGCCAGCGTTGTGCACATGGTGTCCATCAACGACGATCCTCAGTGGGACTGGGACAGCCACTGGGGTAACCTGACCTTCGAAATCCGTGCCTCTGTCAAAAGCGACTGATCACCACAAAACTTGCCCTGTGGTGCAGTGCAGCCTTCCGCGATTTCCTGAGCCAGTAAGAGGTAAAGATCGGGGAGCGGTTTGACGGCGGTGCGGCACGGACCTCTACCAGTTCGTTCAAGTCATGTAGAGACTCCGTCTGGGGAAATCCCTAGCTCTGGGTGCTTCAGGGTATCGAGGAGGCTTCGGTTGCTCCAGAAAAATGGGCCCGCAGCTGCGGGCCCATTTGCCATCAGCGGGAAGGATCACTTCTTCTTGCAGGCGTCCTTCTCCATATTCTCTTTCTTCGAGCAATCGACCTTGTCGTCCATCTTGCCGCCGGCGTGGCTGGCGGCAAAGGCGGGGGCAGAGATCAGCATGAAAGTAGAGACGATAGCGGCAAACAGTTTTTGCATGGTTGCACCTGTGGGGTTGATGGAGATCAGAGACTCTTCAACACGCAGAATCGGCTTGACGCTGCATCTGCGTGGCGGATTGTTGCGTATCCCTCTTCGGAAAACAGCGACAGATCGCAATACATGAAACGCAACTCAGGCATCTTCGGATTCAAGGGTAAACCCCATATCGCCAGCCTTGCACTTGTGTTGACCACAGGTGGGGTGCTTGCACAGGCGCGCTTTTCGCCCGCGCCCGACGCGGTGGTGCTGCCGCGTTCGGCCCAGGCGGGCAACGACGTGCAATCTCTGCGCCGAGCCGCCGCCGCCTGGCGCCTGAACCCACGTGACGAGACCACAGCGGTGGCCTATGCACGCGAGGCCTTCGTGCTCGGCCTCACCGAGGGTGACCTGCGTTGGTACGGCGCCGCGCGCACCGCCATGGACCCATGGTGGAACGCCGAACGCCTGAGCGCGCCCCTGCACTTCATGCGCGCGCTGGTGCGCCAGGGCTTTCACGACTTCGCAGGCGCGCTCACCGACCTCGACGCCAGCATCGCGCTCGACCCGAGCAGCGCCGAGGCGTGGTCGTGGCGCTTTGCCTTGCATCTGCTCACCACACAGCTCAACCAAGCACAGGCCGATTGCGCCGGCATCACGAAACGCTTCGGCGCCGACGAAGGCGCGGCCTGCGACGCTACCCTGCAGGTTCGCACCGGCCGCGCTGCTGCCGCAGTGCCCGTGTTCGAGCGCCTGGCTGCCATGCCTGCCTACCAGGGTCCGCTGGCGCAGGACTGGCTGCGCTACCACCACGGCGAAGCGCTGCGCGTGGCGGGCGAGCCAGCTCGCGCCATTGCCGTGTGGCAGACCCACCTGCAAGCCCGCCCGCGCGCGCATCTGGTGCGCGTGTCGCTTGCCGAGTTGCTGAATGACCAGGGGCGGTACGCCGAGGCGTTGCGGCTGAGCCTGCTCGACGCGATACCGCCAGATGCTCTGCTGGTGCAGGCCGTGATCGCCGCGCGCGCCCTCAATGACCCGCAGGCCGCCGCGCTCGATGCCCGCGCACTGCAGCGCCTGCAGGCGCAGGACACACGTGGCGAGGCGTTGATCGAGCGGCCGCAGATGCAGTACTGGATACGCACCGGGCGCGACGTGGCGCGCGGGCTGGAACTGGCCGCACGCAACTGGGCCGAGCAGCAGGAACCCGCTGACGCGGTGCTGCTGGCGGAAGCCGCGCTGGCGCGCAATGAGCCTGCGCGTGCAGCGCCCGTTCTCGACTGGCTGGCCGCCACCGGCTACACAGACCCTGCCCTGGACCCGCTTGCGCAGCAACTGCGCCAACGCCTGGGTCGCTGACCTCATCGCCCCGGAGACCTCCATGGGACTGCTACGCCCCTTTCTGACCGCGTTGCTGGCGCTGACCTGCACCGTCACGGCCCAGGCACACAGTAGCAGCAACGCCTACATCGGCCTGCAATCCGGCGACGACGCCCTGCTGCTGCGCGCAGACGTGCATCTGCGGGATGCCGACCTTGTGCTTGACCTCGACATCGACCGCGACGGCAGCGTGCGCTGGAGTGAGGTGATGCCGCGCCAGGCCGAACTGCTGGAATGGATGCGCAGCGGCTTGACGCTGCAGGCGGGTACCACCGTCTGCGATTTGCAACCGGTGGACTTGCTGGCCAGCGAGCGCAGTGACGGCCACTACCTGAGCGCCCAATGGCGTGTGGCCTGTGGCAGCGACGCCCGACCCACCAGCCTGCGCCTGCGCTACGGACTGCTGTTCGAGCGTGACAGCCTGCACCGTGCCTTGGTGAAGGTGGAGCTGCCGAGCGCCGAGATCAGCGCCGTGCTGTCGCCCGATCGCCCCGAGACCGAGTTGCTGCCCGAACAGCCACGCTCGGCCTGGGCCGTGTTCGGGCACTACCTGATCGAGGGTGTGTGGCACATCTGGATCGGGCTCGATCACATCCTTTTCCTGCTGAGCCTGTTGCTGCTGGCGCCGTTGCTGCCGCGTGGCCAACGCGTGAGCCAGTGGGTGCCGCAGCCGGCGATCAGACCCGCGCTGATCGACGTGCTAACGGTGGTCACCGCGTTCACTGTGGCGCACTCCATCACGCTGGGCCTGGCCATTTTTGGCATCGTCGCGCTGCCAGCGGTGCTGATCGAAACCGTGATCGCTGCTTCGGTGGTGCTGGCCGCGCTCAACAACCTGCTCGGTGGCTTCTCGCTCAAGCGCTGGCGGCTGGCCTTCGTGTTCGGGCTGATCCACGGATTCGGTTTCGCCAATGTGCTGCTCGACCTGGACTTGCCCGCCACCCATCTTGCGGTGGCCCTGGGGGGCTTCAACATCGGTGTCGAACTCGGTCAGCTCGCCATCGTGACGGTGTTTTTTCCCATCGCCTGGGCGATGCGGCAAACCGCCTTCTACCGCCACGGCGTGGTGGTCGGCGGCTCAATCGCCATCGCGCTGATCGGTACCTGGTGGATCGCCGAGCGGCTGGGCTAACGCAGCTGTCGGTCAGCCGCGCAACGGCAGGGCGGCACCGATGGCCACGAATATGCCGCCGCAGGCGCAATTAGTGACCTCACTCACGTGCGGCAACTAGGGGAGGAGCTCGGCTGCGCCTGCACCGCCATCGGCTTCCTGGTCCTTACAGAGAACCGCAAGCGCCAGCGTGCCGCCGACGGCGGTGCTGGTGTGGCTCACGGTGCTCACGCGTTCGGCACTTAGCGTAGCCCAGCGCCTAGACTGGCGGCCGCGCTGGTGTGACCTTGCCCGTACTTTATGCATCCACAGGAGCTTTCGTAGACAATAAGAACAATTCTTATTACGCCGGATTGCGCAGCCCAGCCGCCGCCAGTCGCTACGCAGGTTCGCGGCGTCCACTCACCCCGTCGGGCTGCATACGTGCTGGAGCGTTACCACACCGAGTTGCTGAACTTCCTCTGCCGTCTGGTCGGCGACCGCGAAACCGCGGCTGACCTGACGCAGGAAAGCTTTCTGCGCGTGCTGTCGGCGCAATCGCTTGGTAAGGCGGTGGTGGAGCCGCGCGCCCTGCTGTACCGCGTCGCGCGCAATCTCGTGGTAGACCAGCATCGCAGGATACAAGTTCGGCGCCATGACGACCTGGATGCGATCGCCGAACACCAGCTCGCGGCGGCTCCACGCCACCTGCAGCCCGAGGAGGCACTTGCCTCGCAGCAGGTGATCCGTGCTTACCTGTCTACCATCGAAGCCTTGCCGCCCCGGTGTCGCGAAGCCTTCGTGCTGTTCGTCTTCGATGACTTCAGTCACGCCGACATCGCCCGCCACATGGGCATCTCGGTGAGCATGGTCGAAAAGCACATCATTCGTGCCATGGTCGCCTGCAGGCAATGTGAGCGCCACTTGCGCGGTGAAGGCGTTGTGACGCCAGGCTTACCTGCTGCTGGCGCCGTTAGCCATTCGGCTACCGTCGCTAAGCGCCCGTGATCGAGTCGCATGCGGGTCTTGCCGGCCCCATGCGTCTACATACCAAACAGCCGTCCGCTCGTCCATGTCCCATCCCCGGTTGCCTCCCGATCCGCCCACCGGCCCCGACGCCCCTGGCGAAGACGAGGAGCGGGCCTTCGAGGCCTTTGCACACGATGCGGATCGTATCGACATCGAAGCGGCCGCCTGGGCGAGCCGCCAGCGCAACGGCCTCGATGCCCGGGGCGAGACCGAGCTGAAGGCCTGGCTCGATGCCGACCCGCGGCATGCCCGCGCGTTCGAAGATATGAAAGCCCTGCTGGGGGACGTGAAACAGATTCCCGACGACGATGTGGCCCAGTTGCGGACCGGTTTACCTGAACACGCAGCCGTCGCGAATGCAAAGACCGCCCTCGCGCGCGCGCGCCAGCAGCCCGGCACACCCGGGTTTGTGGGTGGGCGCTGGTTTGATGCCCTGGGTCGCTGGCAGGCGCTGGTGCCCCATGCGGCGGCGGCGCTGGTTGCCTTCGCAACCGTTGGCGCCGGCTGGATGGGCTGGGACCACTGGCGCCAGCAGCCGGTTTTCGAGCAGACACTGGCCACCGGCCAGGGCAGGCAGCTGTCTGCCACCTTGCCCGACGCCGGTACGGTGGCTGCTGCCACGGGCAGCACGCTGCAGCTCGACACCGCCTCGCGTGCCGATGTACGCCTGTTCCGCGACCGACGCGAAGTTCATTTGCTTCACGGCCAGGCCATGTTCACCGTGCATCCCGACGCGCAGCGACCTTTTCGCGTTCATGCTGGGGCGTTACGCATCACGGTGGTGGGCACCCGTTTCTCGGTGCGCCATGCCGACTCAGGCCTGGATGCTGGCCGGACCGTCGTGTCGGTGGAAGAGGGACGCGTGCGGGTCTCCCGTGTCACCCCGACGGGTTCGGATCAGGCGGGCACAACCGACATTGCGGCTGCCGCGCAGGCCTCCATGGAACTCGCTGCAGGAGACCAGTTGTCCGCCGATGGGCAGGGCCAACTTCAGTCGGTCACCCGGGTGCACGTGCATGCCATTGCTCCTTGGCGCAATGGCCGGCTGAGTTTTGATCAGACCCCGCTTGCGCAGGCCATTGCCGAGTTTGAACGCTATGGCCGAACTGGCCTGGTGGTGCACGACCCCTCGGTCGCTTCCTTGCCCGTGGGGGGCAGCTACAGCCTGCGCCAGTGGCAACGTTTTGCCGAAACCCTGCCGCAAGTGCTACCGGTTCGTCTCGTGCGTCGAGGTGATGTCACCGAGGTCGTGGCTCGCTGAGGCAACAAACAGAAAAAATTCTCATTTGCAATATGAGGGAGGCGCCTAGCCGGCGCGTCTCCATCGGTAGGCCCGACAGCGCGCGATGTGCTGGCGGGCGATCCGCCACCGATTCTGGAGATTTTCCTCATGCAATTGACGCTGCTTTCCCAGCGGTTCAAGCCGGCTCCAGTGGCCTCAGCAGTGCTGACGGCCCTGGCGCTGGCCACCACCCCGGCACCTTCCGCCCATGCCCAGGGCACCCAGGCGGCCGCGGCGGCACCGATCGCCTTCAGCCTACCGGCCCAGCCGCTGGGCCAGGCCCTGAACGAACTGGCCCGCCAAGCCAACGTCCAGATGAGTTACCCCGCGGCCGCCGTGGCGGGCAGGCAGGCGCCAGCGCTGAACGCCAGCCTCTCCGTCTCCCAGGCCGTTGAACGGCTGTTGGCTGGCACGGGTCTGGTGGGTGCGTTTGAGGGGGGCAGCGTGATCGTGCGCCCAGGGCCCGCCAATATCGCGCAGGGTGCAGGCGCAGCCGCATCGGAGCAGCTCCCGACCGTCACCGTCAGTGCCGCGCAGCAGACCGGCGCAGCGGAAAGACGCGCCGGCGGCTTTGCCACGCGTGGTGCCCGGGTGGGCGTGCTGGGTGAGCGCGATGTGCTCGATGTGCCGTTTTCGGTGCAGGTGGCACCGCGCGAGCTGTTGGACAGCGCGGGCGTCAAGGACCTCAAGGGGATGACCCGCCTTGACGCGGCGCTTGCGCCCTCGTTCTCGGGGGTGGGCTATTACGACGCGGTCAGCATCCGCGGGCTGGACCTGAACAACTGGACCAACTATTACAAAAACGGCGCGCTCTTCCCCAACCAGGCCAAGACAGCGTTCGAAAATATCGACCGTATCGAGGTGCAACGTGGTCTCTCGGGCTTCCTGCAAGGCTTTGCCGCACCGGGCGGTACGGTCAACTACATCACCGAACGCCCGACCTCAACCTGGCAGTCGCGCGCCGAGTTGCGCGTGGACGGCGATGGCACGTTCTTGCCGGGCGTGGACATCGGGGGGCCCCTCACCGCCGATGGCGAGTGGGGCATCCGCCTGAATGCCGCGGGCGGGCGTGAAGGCTACTACGTGGATCGCGTGCGCACCGACCGCGCCTTCGGTTCGATCGCTCTCGACTGGAAGCCCAATGCCGATGTCAAGGTAGAACTCGACGCTCAGATTGACCGACGCAAGGGCAATACCCAACCAAACCTGTTGCTCGACATCAACGGCGACCTGCCGCGCAACGTGGACGCCACGCGCTACCTCGGCCAGCCGTGGCAGACCTACTTCACGCGTACGCGAGAGGTCGGGCTCAATGCCGAGTGGCGTGTGAGCGGCGACTGGACGGCGCAACTGCGCCTGAACAATGCCTACCTCTACCGTGACGACTTCAGCAGCAACATCGGCAGCCTGCAGCCCAACGGAGACTTCGAGGTCTTTGAATACAAGTCGACCGACGAAACACGCGACTCGACCAATGCCGAGCTGGCCATGCGGGGCGTGTTGCGCACCGGCTCGGTGGCGCACGAGCTGACAGCAGGCGTCAGTGCACGCCGTCTGAAGGCCCGCTTCGGCGACGGGGTGTTCCAGTCGATCGGCACTTCCAACCTGTACAGCCCGGTGGCGATCACTGATCCGCAGTCGCAGGTACCTGCGTCCTACCTTGCGATTGAAAACAAAGATCGAGGGGTGTTTGTCTCCGACTTCATCACGTTCAACGACCGCTGGCAGGCCCTGGTGGGCCTGCGCCGCAGCTCGGTCGACTTCTTCTCTGTGTTCGCGACGCAGCCTTACAGCGACTCGGTGGTCACACCCAGCCTGGCGCTGATCTTCAAACCAGAAGCCGCTACGTCGCTCTACGCCAGCTATGTGGAAGGGCTGGAGCAAGGTGGCACGGCGCCCAACACGGCAATCAATGCCAATGCGCAACTCGAGCCGGTCACCGCCGAGCAGTGGGAGTTGGGCGTCAAGCGCGAATGGCTGGAGGGTCGCCTCAGCGCCAGTGCGGCACTGTTCCAGATCGAGCGTCCGCTCTCGTATGTGAATGCGGCGAGCAACGTCTTTGGCTACTTCGGCACACGCCGCCACCGCGGCCTCGAGTTCACCGCCGCCGGTGAACTGCGCCCGGGCACCCGACTGCACGCCGGCCTGGTGTTGCTGCAGGCCAAAGCCCTCAATACAGGCGACCCTGCTGTCGATGGGCAGACGCCGGACGGCGTGGCCAAACGCCAGTTCAACCTGTGGCTCGACCAGGCTCTGCCGATGGCCGGCTGGAGCGCGCAGTTCGGGCTTCGCGCCGCCTCCCGCCGTGCCGCCAGCAACGACGGCACGGCATTCGTGCCTGGCTGGCTGGTGGCCGACGCGGGGCTGCGCTACCAAACCCGTTGGCAAGGGCGCGGGCTCGATCTTGCACTGCAGGTGCGCAACCTCGCCGATCGGTTCCACTACGAGTCGACCGGCTTCGGTCAACTCTACGTGGGTGGCGCGCGCAGCGTGAGCCTGTCGGCCTCGCTCGAGTTCTGACACCCAGCGCCATGCGTCGGCAGCGTTGGGTGCTCGTGCACCGGTGGGTGGGTCTCGTGATCGCCGGCTTTCTGGCCCTGGCGGGCCTGACCGGGGCACTGCTGGTGTGGAACCACGAGCTGGACACGGCCCTCAACCCGCGCTTGTTCAGGGCGGCGCCACCGACGCCCGACGCGCAGCCGCTGGACCCCCTGGTGCTGCGCGAAATCGTTCAGGCACGGCATCCGCAAGCCTGGGTGCACTGGGTGCCTTTGCGCAATGAGCCTGGCGAATCGATGAGCTTCTACATCGAGGGCGCCGCCGATCCAGTGACCGGCGTACATGCCGAGCTCCCGGCCGACCAAGTGTTCGTACACCCCTACACCGGTGAAGTGCTCGGCGAACGGCGCTGGGGCGATATCACGCAGGGCACCACCAACCTCATGCCCTTCCTCTATCGACTCCATTATTCGCTGGCGCTGGGCACGGTGGGAACATGGGTGTTCGGCCTCGTCGCGCTGTTGTGGACGATCGATTGTTTTGTGGGTGCGGGGCTTACCTTGCCTGCGCGGCGGCGCCCAGCCAGCACTGCTGGCAAAAGCTGGTGGTCACGCTGGCGGCCAGCCTGGGGTGTGCGCTGGCGCGCCTCCGCCAGCAAGCGCGACTTTGACCTTCACCGTGCCGGTGGACTTTGGCCGTGGGCCCTGCTGTTCGTACTGGCCTGGAGCAGCGTGTCCTTCAACCTGCACGCCAGCGTTTATCGGCCGGTGATGGATGCGCTCTTCGAGCTGCAGCCGGATCTTTATCAGACACCGCCACGCGTGGCGCGCGACGAGCCTCAGCCCGCCATGGGTTGGCACGAAGCATTGGTTACGGGACGTGCCCATGCACAGGCACTGGCGCGAGAGAAGGGGTTTGCGGTGCTGGGCGAGGACATCCTCAACTACGACCCGCACAAGGGCATCTTCCGTCTGAGGTTGCGCACCGATCGAGACCGCAATACCGAGTGGGGGCTGTCGCCGCTGTTCTTCGACGCACGCACCGGGGAACTCATCGGCATCACGCTGCCGACCGGGGAAGCAGCCGGCGACACCATCACACATTGGCTGCAGAACCTCCACACCGGTCATGTCTGGGGCCTGCCCTATCGCGTTTTGCTCACCGTCTCGGGCCTCGTCGTGGTGGTCTTGTCCGTCACCGGCGTCTTCATCTGGTGGCGAAAACGCATATCTCGCAGGATGCAACGCCCCTACCGTGCACGGGCACCCGGCTTCGCGACCGAGCCGAAGAGCTGAGCAGCGGTCACCATGAATCAGCAGGATTCAACTTCACTGACCCGCGGTTTGACACCGGTGTCGCCGTGGCAACCCGGCCCGGCGGTGCGACGCCGCAAGGGTCTTGCCGGCATGCGGCTGACGCAGTCGCGCCTTGCCGTACTCAGGGCTTTGCACGAGAACGCCACGCGATTTCTTGAGGTCGGGTCTCTTCAACGTGCCGTACAGGACGTTGGGCTGCCGATACCGTTGCCCACGGCGTACCGCATCCTGGTCGAAATGGAGAAGGCCAGACTGGTTCAATCGACCAGGCAGGGCGCCCGCGTGCTGTATCGACAGGTGTTCGAAGAGGAGACGGGGCAGCCTCAATTCGTTTGCACACAGTGCGGCCTCGCCCAAGCACTGTGCGACGCAGCGCTGGTAGCGAAGCTGGCCCGATGCGCCGCGCAACAAGGCTTTCGTATCAGCCCAAGCGTCACGCTGGCGGGCCTGTGCGCTGCCTGTACCGAAAAGCCCGCGTCCAGCTAACCAGGCGCCTTGGAGATTTCTGTTCCGGACTTCCAACATCGATGCATATGAAGCTATAAAATAATCATTCGCATTTGCGTTAACCAGATTCAGATCGGAGCCCACCATGACTCTCAAGCCCATCGTTGCCGCCGCCGTGCTGTCGCTCGCCCTGGTGGGCGCCGCCCAGGCCCAGACCACGGCCACCCCCGCCAGCGTGGCTGCGCACTACGCCACGCTGGTGCATGCCAACTACAGCGACACGCTCACCGCAGCCAAGACGATGCAGAACGCCATCAAGGCCTTCACCGCGTCGCCTTCACAGGCGAACCTCGACGCCGCACGCAAGGCCTGGCTGGCCGCGCGCGAGTTCTACGGCCAGACGGAAGCCTTCCGCTTCTACGGCGGCCCGATCGACGACGACAACGGCCCTGAAGGCCAGCTCAACGCCTGGCCGATGGACGAGTCCTATGTGGACTACATCGACGGCAAGAAGACCGCCGGCCTGGTGAACAACCGCAAGCAGCCCATCACCAAGAAGGCACTGGCCGCCCAGAACGAAAAAGGCGGCGAGGAGAACGTGGCCACCGGCTGGCACGCCATCGAGTTCCTGCTCTGGGGCCAGGACCTGTCCGAGACCGGCCCGGGCAACCGCAGCTTCGAGGATTTCGTGGACGGCAAGGCGCCCAACGCCGATCGCCGCCGCCAGTACCTCAACGTGGTAACCGAACTGCTGATCGACGACCTCAACGGCCTGGTGAAAGCCTGGGCACCGGGCGCGAAAAACAACTACCGCGCGACGTTCGAGAAGGGCGGCAACGAATCGCTGCGCAAGATGTTCGTCGCCATGGGCTCACTCTCGCGCGGTGAACTCGCGGGCGAACGCCTGGAGGTGGCGCTGGCCAGCCAGGACCAGGAAGACGAGCACAGCTGCTTCTCCGACAACACGCACCGCGACGCCGTGACCAACGCCAAAGGCATCGAAAACGTGTGGCTGGGCCGCTTCGTGCGCGCTGATGGCAGCACGTTGCAGGGCCCGAGCCTGCGCGACTTGGTGGCTGCGAAGGACGCCGCGCTGGCCGACAAGACCACGAAGCAGATCCGAAGCTCGGTGGAAGCGGCCGAGGCCATCCCTGCACCGTTCGATCGCGCCATCGTGGCGGGCTCGGCAGGCCGTCCCAAGATCGAAGCCACCATCCAGAGCCTGACCGCCCAGTCCAACGACATCGTGGCCGCGGCGGCTGCGGTGGGCATCGCCAAGCTCACGCTGGTGCAGCCGTGAGGCGCGCGGCCCGGGCATGCAAGCCCCTGGCCGCTGCGCTGGGTGTCGTGGCGGCCGGGGCGCTGGCCGTGTTGCACGCGGGCGAGCCGGCGGCCGATCCGCTGGGCGAGAAGACCGGTGGCGAGACAACCGTCTGGGCCACCGGCAAGAACGCGTTCTCCTTCCCCGCGGCCAACCTGAGCGATACGGAGCGCACGCGCTTTGTGATCGGCAACTCGTTCTTCAAGCGCAACTGGGTCGGGTCGCCCGCCAGCACCACGGCGCGCGACGGCCTGGGGCCGAATTTCCTGGCGCGCTCCTGCGGCGCTTGCCACCTGTTCGACGGGCGCGGCGAGCCGCCGTCGTTCACGCGCGGCCTCTCCGACGAAGAGCCACTGGCGCTCCTGATCCGGCTCTCGGTGACCGGGCGAGACGCGCAGGGCGGCCCGAAGCACGACCCGGTCTACGGCGACCAGCTCAACACCGCCGCCATCCAGGGCGTGAAGCCTGAGGGCCGCGTGCGCCTGCGCTGGAGCCCTGTGGAGGGCCGCTTTGCCGACGGCACGCGCTACACGCTGCAAAGGCCCGAATACGTGATCGACAAGCTGGCCTACGGCCCCTTCGCGCCTGGCATCATGACCAGCCCGCGCATCGCACCGCAGGTGATCGGCGTGGGCTTGCTCGAAGCGATTCCGGAGCGTGAGATCCTGGCCAACGCGGCGGCGCAGGCCGCGATGCCCGGGCCCATCAAGGGTCAGCCCAACCGGGTGTGGGACGTGTTCGCGCAGCGCGAGATGGTGGGCCGCTTCGGCTGGAAGGCCAATGTGGCCACGCTCGCACACCAGACCGCAGGCGCCTTTCACGGCGACATCGGCATCACCTCGGTGCAGTTTCCGAACGAGACATGCACGCCGGCCCAGAAGGACTGCCTGGCGGCACCCAATGGTTCGCAAGATGGAGAACCAGAGATCGATCCGAAGATGCTCGATGAGGTGATCTTCTATCAGGCTGTGCTCGCGCCACCGTCGCGCCGCAACGTTCGTGATCCGCAGGTGCTGCGGGGCCAGCAATTGTTCACTCAGGCTCAGTGTGCGGTTTGCCACCGACCGTCCTATGTCACGGCAGAGGGGCCATTCCCGCGCCTGACCAGCAAGGCCCTGGAGGGTCAAACGATCTGGCCTTACACCGACCTCCTGTTGCACGACATGGGCGAGGCGCTGGCCGATGGTCGGCCCGACTTCCTCGCCAACGGCCGTCAGTGGAAAACGCCACCGTTGTGGGGCATCGGGTTGCTCAAGGACGTCAACGGCCACACCCGGCTGCTGCACGACGGCCGCGCCGACGGCGTGCTCGAAGCCATCCTCTGGCATGGCGGGGAGGCCGAGGAAAGCAAGCAACGGGTGCTCAAGTTCAGCGAGGCCGACCGGGAAGCGCTCGTGAAGTTCGTGGAGAGCCTGTGATGCGATGGTCACCGCTTTGCGCCGCGCTGGCGCTGTGCCTGCCACTGGTGGCGGGCGCTCAATCGGCCGCGCCCTTCTACTACCCGACCGACGTGATGGCCGGCTTGCATCGCCACCACACGGCTCCTCGCGCCAGTGACTTCTCGGCAAGCGCGCCACGACTCGTTCAGGCGCTGCAGGCGCATTGCCGTGGACCGGCGGCGCTGGAGCACGCGCGTGCCGCCTGGACACAAACCATGCTGGCGTGGGAGGCGCTGGCCGCGGTCGCGGTCGGCCCGCTGGTCGAACGCCGCTCGCTGCGCGCCATCGATTTCCAGCCACTGCGGCCCGACCTGCTGCGACGCATGCTGGCGCGCGAACCCCGGACGCTGCAGGATATGGCGCGTGTGGGCACACCCGCCAAGGGATTGCCCGCCATCGAGCACCTGCTGTGGGTCGCACCCGTCGAGCCCGGCACGCCCGCCTGTGGCTACGCCGTGCTGGCCGCGCAAGAAGTTCAGCGCGAGGCCGAAGCCCTGCGCAGCGCGTTCACCGCGCTGGCAGACGCACCACCCGAAGAAGAGGCCGCCGTGGCCGCCTTCGTCGAGTTCGTGAACCAGTGGCTCGGTGGCCTGGAGCGCTTGCGCTGGGCCGGCCTCGAAAAGCCCTTGCGTGAGGCGCAGACGCGCGGCGCGACGCCCGAATTCGCACGTGACCCCAGCGCGCAGACGAGCGCCGCCTGGGCGGCCCAGTGGGCCACGCTGCGCCAGCTCGCGCGCCAGCCCGACACCGGTGCGCCCGCCATCGGCGCCGGGCCGGTGAGCATCGAGTCCTACCTGCGCGGTCGCGGCCATATCGCACTCGCCGACCGCTGGCGCGCCGCCCTGGATGCGGCCGATCACGCCCTGCAGACGGTGGACCCCGCACGCCCCGGCAGCTTGGAGGCTGCCGCCAGCGCACTCAAGGGCGTGACCACGCTGATGCAGGCCGAGGTGGCGGGCCGCCTCGAGGTGAACCTGGGCTTTTCGAGTGCCGACGGTGATTGAACAGCCCACGCGCCGACAGGCCCTGCTCCTGCTCGGGGCCCTGGCCGGCTGGCCGGCCTGGGCGGAGGTGTCTGCGCAGTTGGTGGCAAGCTGGGTCAGCGAGGGGCGGCATCGGGCCGGTATTTTGCGCATGCAGGGTGATGCGGTGTCGATTCGCGAAACGATCGACTTGCCCACGCGCGCGCACGGTCTCGCCGTCGAATCCGATGGCAGTGTGCTCGTGGCTGCGCGCCGCCCGGGCGACTGGGTGTTGCGCTGGCACCCCGCGCGTGCAAGGGCTCAGTGGTGCTGGGTGGACGACGATCGCCGGCTCAACGGCCATGTGCTGCGCGCTCCTCCCGACGCGGCCGAGGGCGTGGGGACGGTCTGGACCACCGAAACCGATCAAGCCGACGCGAGCGGCTGGATCGGCGTGCGCGATGCGGACACGCTGGCCAAGCGCGCCGAGTGGCGTACCCATGGCATGGATCCGCATGCCATGCTGGTCCTGCCCGAACGCGTGGGCGAGGTGCCCGCGGGCGCCTTGCTGGTCGCCAATGGCGGTATCCCCACGCAGAGCGAGACCGGGCGCAGCCACCGCAACCTCGCGCGCATGGACCCTTCCCTGGTGGCACTGGACACGCGCGACGGGCGCCTGATCGGGCAATGGCGGCTGCCCGACCCGCGCTTGAGCATCCGCCATCTGGCATTCGATCCGGTGAGTCGGCAGGTCGGCATTGCCCTGCAAGCCGAGCACGACGACGACGCCCTGCGCCGTGATGCACCCCTGCTGGCGATCTGGGGCGCCGGTGGCTTGCAGGCGGCGCCCGAGGTGCCACGCGGCATGGGCTATGGGGGCGACATCTGCGCGCGCCCCGGCGGTGGCTTTTTGGTGAGCGCCTCCCGCGCCCACGCGGTGCTGGCCACCGACGCTGCGGGCCGAATCACGCGCCGCGTGGCGCTGCAGGATGTCGTCGCGCTGGCGTGCGCTGGCGCCCGCTGGTGGGCGGCGGGCTCACAAATGCTGGCAATCGACGCAGCGCCTGTTTCGCGCGCCGGGTCCCTGCGCCTGGACAACCACTGGGTGGCGCTGGGCTGAGCGCCCCGCAACAGGGAGCAGCGATTCAAGTCAAAAATCAAATATTAATAGGAATCAGTGTCATTTGCTGTAAATTTGGCGTGCTTACGCAACCGCCCCGCCGAGGCCGGCGAAGCCCTTCATCGAACCCGTTCCCTTACGAAACACAACGCGAAAACCATGTCGTCATCCGCTCTGCGTGAACCGCTCAATCCCATCGCATGGGCTGGCTTGCTGGCCTGCTTGATCCCCTTGACCGTCGCTGCACAAACCAGCAACGCCACGTTGCAGCAGGTGGAGGTGCGGGCAGGCCAGAGCGGGTCATTTACCAGCAACAACATCCAGGTCGGTACGTTTCGCGACCAGGACCCACTCGATGTGCCCCTGACCAACCAGGCGATCACCCGGGCCGTCATCGAGGCGCAGGGCTCGACGACGCTCTATGGCGCGTTGCGAAACACGGCGGGTGTCTCGCACGCCCAGATCGGCAATGCCACCTACGACAACATCGCCATACGGGGCTTGCTGGTCGACAACCAGCGCAACTACCGCCTCAACGGCTCACTGCCGATCGTGAATCTGATCGATGTGCCGCTGGAGAACAAGGAGCGTGTCGAGGTCCTCAAGGGCGCAGCATCGCTCTACTACGGGTTGGTGCCGCCCTCCGGCATCGTCAACCTCGTCACCAAGCGCCCGACCGCGGAGCCAATCACCCGCCTGACCACCTCGCTCAATGAACACGGCGCGGTGGGTGCGCACGTCGACATCAGCCGTCGCTACGGCGTGGGCGATGACAAGGGTATTCGATTGAATGTGGCCACGGGCACGCAAGAGGTCGGCGTCCAGGCGTTCGAGGGCGACCGCAGCCTGGTTGCGCTGGCGCACGACTGGCGCATCAACCCGGACGTCTCGCTCAAGCTCGACGTGGAGCACTACCGCAAGAATGTCAGCGAGCCCGCCACCATCGTGTTCAACAACGCGCAGGGGGTGCCCGATCCCGTGGACAACCGTTTGAACCATGCGGGCGAATGGCAGCGCTACAACGCCGAAGCCACCAACGTGCTGCTGCGCTCCGACATCAATCTCGCTGCAAACTGGGCACTGACGCTGGAGGCGGGCCATGCAGAGACTGTCCGCGATCGCAACTTCTCCACCCTGACCATCAACAACCTTGCGACGGGCGCGTCATCGCTCAGCGTCTTCTACCAGCGCGATCAGCGCTTTGCCAACAGCAACGCACGTGCGGAAGTGGTCGGTGCGCTACAGACCGGCGCGGTTTCGCACGAGCTCACCTTCGGCGCCACGTCCAACCTGCGTCGCTTCAGCGGCGAAGGCGCACCCACCGTGAGTGGCATCGCGCAGAACTACTACCAGCCCCGTGTCATCGAGCCCATTGCCGCGGGCAACTGGACGGCCGCGGCCCAAAGCCGTGTCACCGACCGTGGCCTCTATGTGTTCGATCGCATGCGGCTCGGCGAGCAATGGCAACTGCTGGCGGGTGTTCGCCGCGGCAGCTACAGCAGCCAGAGCGGCACCGGACCCCAGTTCAAATACGAGGAAACCTCGCCGAACGTTTCAGTCATCTACAAGGCAACGCCCGACCTGTCGTTCTACGGCAGCTACCTCGAAGCTCTGGATGAAGGGGGCACCGCCCGGTTTGGCCGCGCCAATGTCGGCGAGGTATTGCCCCCGGCGGTCAACCGCCAGCGCGAGATCGGCGTCAAGGCGCGGCTGGGCAACGGACTCCAGGCCCAGGCGGCGCTGTTCGAGATCCGTCGTCCATTGGTGACCGTCGATGCCGGCAACCGGGATGTGCTGGGTGGTCTCAGTCGGTACCGCGGGCTCGAAATGTCGCTGGGCGGTGAACTCAGCCGCCAATGGTCTGTGCTCGCGTCGGCCGTGCTGCTCGATGCAGAGATCACCAACGTCAGCAACTTCAATGCCGCCGAGCTGGGCAAGACGCCCGAGAACACCGCGCGGTCCACGCTCAGTCTGTTTGCCGAATACCGGGTGCTATCGGTGCCGGGCTGGTCTCTCAATGGCGGGCTCTACTTCGTCGGCAAGCGCGCGGTGAACAACCTCAACCAGGCCTACGTGCCGTCGTTCACCACCTTGTCGCTCGGCACGCGCTATGCCACACGTTGGGCCAATACGCCGGTCACGTTGCAGGCGAACATCGACAACGCGGCCGATCGCGACTACTGGGTGGGTACCGGCGGCAACTACCTGTCGGCCGGCCTGCCGCGTACCCTGCGCGTTGCCGCCACCTTCGAGTTCTGACGCATGACCGCGGCGCATCTGAAGCGCCTGTGGATCAAGCTGCACCGTTGGGTGGGTTTGAGCCTGGGTGCATTGCTGCTGTTCTCGGGACTCACGGGGACGTTGTTGATCCTCGGTGAGCCGATCGATGAGGCCTTGCGTCCTCATCTCTTTCTGGCGGACCGGCCGGGCGACGGGAAACTGGACCCGGTGCTCGCCCGCCTGCGGGAAGCGCACGGGCCCGATGCGGCCTTCACATTCAGGCCGCCCCGCGAGCCCAGCGAAACGCTGCAGGTGTTCGTCACCGGGCCCTGGAACGGGACCGTGTACGTCGATCCCCACAGCGGCGAGGAGCGGGGGCGACTGGGTGACACCGAGGGTGCCTTCAATCTGTTGTTTGCACTGCACAGCACCTTGCTCGCTGAGCAGACCGGACGCGCGATCCTCGCGCTTGCGGTCCTGGCCTATCTGCTGCTGTTGGTGACCGGAGTGGTCCTGTGGTGGCCACGCCACTGGCGTCAGGCATTGACCATCCATGTGCGCTTCGGTGTTGCGCGTGCTTTGTACGACATACATCGGGTCGCCGGTGTCACGCTGGGCATGGTCGTGCTGGTGACCGTGCTCACCGGTGCGTACATGGCATGGCGACCGCTCTCGATGGCGGTATCGGCGCTGGCCAATGAGCGCCCAACGCCAATGCCGACGCTGTCTGCCCCACTGAACGACGCGCCGGTCAGCATCGACAGGGCGATCGCCCTGGCGAGGGAATGGCAGCCAGACGCAATGGTGGGCTATGTGCAAGTGCCCGCTCGAGGGCAGCTGCAGCCCGTGCGAATCCGCCTGCGCACGCCCGACGATCCCCATCCCAACGGCCTGAGCTCGATGTGGGTGCACCCGGTGTCAGGGGCGGTGATCGGCAAGGCTCACTGGGCCTCACTGGATGCCGGGACCCGGGCTTATTCCTGGATCTATCCGCTGCATATCGGCGAACTGGGTGGGGCCATGACCTGGTGGATCACGCTGGGCAGCGGAGTCGCGCTCGTCATGTTTGGCGTCAGCGGGATGTGGTTGTGGTGGCAGCGCAGGCCACGCCGGCGGTGCTGACTAAGCACGGTAGAACGCAATTCTCGAAGAAGTAATGTTCCTTAAACCTCGCGACGGGTTGAGAGGTTCACGATGCTGGTGCTTGCCACGATGGCAAGCGCAAGGCCGAACGAACGATCTAGGTTCGTTCAGGCAAGTGCCCACCGCCAGCGAGAGCGGCCCGCCCGAACTATTGGCGGCTGGTGTCGCCATCCGCCGTAGTCGGCCCGGGTGCTCACCTTCAGCATTCCCTGGCTCAAGACGGTCAGGCGCGGCGCGTCGATACCCGTCAAACGCAGCACTGCGTCGCACCTGGCGGTGTGCAGGTTGCCTTCGTGCAACTCAACGAGGTCTGAAGTCACGTCCGCGCCAATCCAGACCGTACCGCGATCGACGCGCAGCGTGTCACCGCGGCGCACCTGCATCAGCAGGCTGTGTTCGCTGGAGAGGGTCCATTCGCTCTCGACGCGCGGAGCATGACCTGCCGCGGGCTTGAAACCGAAGCGCAACAAAGTACTGAAGGCAAACACCGCAACACTCCTGTCAGACGGGCAGGATAGGCAGTCTCGGGGTGTCCACAGTGTCAATGTCCATGACGTCTCAAACTCGCCAGAAGCGGGTGCCGCCGAATCGGCAAGGTTAAGCGCAAGAACTCAACCGCCGCGCGACCGAAGGCTGCGGAGCAAAGAAACCGCAGGGCCCATAGCACCACTTGGTCAAAAGCGCTCCAAGGCTGCAACGACATCTTCGGCCTCACTCGGCTCAGGACCATCACTAAAACGGGAACGACCCATCGCAATACAAACACCTGTCAGCGTTCACTTCTCACCATGCGGTACATCACCGGCACCACGAACAGCGACAACAGCGGCGCACTGATCATGCCGCCGACCATCGGAGCGGCGATGCGCTGCATCACCTCGCTGCCGGTGCCGCTGCTCCACAGGATCGGCAGCAGGCCGGCCACGATGGTGGCCACGGTCATGGCCTTGGGCCGCACGCGCAACACGGCCCCTTCGCGGATGGCTTCCAGCAGGGCTTCGCCGTCACTGCGACCCTGTGCCAGCCGCTCGCCCCAGGCCTGCTTGAGGTAGACCAGCATGATCACGCCGAACTCGGCGGCCACGCCTGCCAGCGCGATGAAGCCCACCGCACTTGCCACCGACAGGTTGTAGCCAAGCATCCACAGCAGCCAGACGCCGCCGATGAGTGCGAACGGCAGCGTGGCCATGATGAGCAGTGCCTCGTCCATACGGCCGAAGGTGATGTACAGCAGCACGAAGATGATGAGCAGCGTGAACGGCACCACCACCTTGAGTTGCGCGCTGGCGCGCTCCAGGAACTCGAACTGGCCCGACCACGACACCGAATAGCCGGGCGGCAGCGACACCTGCGCCGCCACGGCCTGCTGCATGTCGAGCACCGCACCGCGCAGGTCACGGCCGCGTACGTCCACGTACACGAAGCCGGCCAGCCGCGCGTTTTCGCTGCGCAGCATGGGCGGGCCGTCGCTGATGCGCAGGTCGGCCACATCGCCCAGCACCAGGCGCTGCCCGGCGGGTGTGACCATGGGCAGGGCACGCAGCCTGGGCACAGAGTCGCGCAGTTCAGCGGGGTAGCGCATGTTGATGCTGTAGCGCTGCAGGCCTTCGACAACCTCACCGATCACCATGCCGCCCACACCGCTTTCCACGACGGCCTGAACGTCGGCGATGTTCAGGCCGTAACGCGCGGCAGCCTCACGGTCGATGTCGATGTCGATGTAACGCCCGCCGGTGATCCGTTCGGCCAGCGCGCTGCTCACGCCGGGCACGGGTTTCACCGCGCGCTCGATCTGCCCAGTGAGCCGGTCGATGGTGTCCAGGTCTGGGCCCGCAACCTTCACGCCCACGGGGCTCTTGATGCCGGTGGCCAGCATGTCGATCCGGTTGCGGATGGGCGGCACCCAGATGTTCGAAAGCCCCGGCACGCGCACCGTGCGGTCGAGCTCTTGCACCAGCCTGTCGGGGGTCATGCCGGCGCGCCATTGCGCGCGCGGCTTGAACTGGATGGTGGTCTCGAACATCTCCAGCGGCGCGGGGTCGGTGGCTGTGTCGGCACGCCCGGCCTTGCCGTACACGGACTGCACCTCGGGAACGGTTTTGATTAGTCGGTCGGTCTGCTGCAGCAGCTCGGCCGCCTTGGCCGCCGAAAGGCCGGGCAGCGCGGTGGGCATGTAGAGCAGGTCACCCTCGTCCAGCGGCGGCATGAACTCGCTGCCGATGCGCTGCAGCGGCCACAGGCTGGCCACCAGCAACAGCACCGTCACCCCCAGCGTGAGTCGGGGCCAGGCCAGCACCGCGTCCAGCATGGGCCGATACACGGCGATGAGCGCGCGGTTGATCGGGTTGCGGTGTTCGGCCGGTATGCGCCCGCGGATGAGGTAGCCCATGAGCACCGGGATGAGCGTGACCGCCAGAGCGGCCGAGGCCGCCATGGCGTAGGTCTTGGTGTAGGCCAGCGGCGAGAACAGGCGCCCCTCCTGTGCCTGCAGCGTGAACACCGGCACAAAGCTCAGCGTGATGATGAGCAGCGAGAAGAACAGCGCGGGCCCGACCTCGGCGGCGGCCTCGCCCATCAGCCGCCAGCGCGCCTCACCCCGCAGCGTCTGGCCGGGGTGGGCCTGGCCCCAGCGCTCCAGGTGCTTGTGCGCGTTCTCGATCATCACGATGGCCGCGTCCACCATGGCGCCGATGGCGATGGCGATGCCACCCAGGGACATCACGTTGGCGTTGATGCCTTGCTGCTGCATCACGATGAAAGCGATCAGCACGCCCAGCGGCAGCGTCACGATGGCCACCAGCGCGCTGCGCACGTGGAAAAGGAAGGCCAGGCAGACCAGCCCGACCACGATGAATTCCTCGATCAGTTTGGTGGTGAGGTTTTCCACCGCGCGCTCGATCAGACCGGAGCGGTCGTACACCGGCACGATCTCTACGCCCGCCGGCAGGCCGCGCTGCAGCTCGGCCAGCCGGGCCTTCACGGCGGCGATGGTGCTCAGCGCGTTCTTGCCCGAACGCATCACCACGATGCCACCCACCGCTTCGCCCTCGCCATCGAACTCGCCGATGCCGCGCCGCATCTCGGGGCCGGTCTGTACACGCGCCACGTCGCCCAGCCGCACCGAAACGCCAGCCAGTGTGGTCGACAACGGTATCGCGCGGAAGTCGTCGAGCGTGCGCAGGTAGCCGCTGGCGCGCACCGCGTACTCGGCCTCGCCCAGCTCGAGCACCGAACCGCCGGCTTCCCGGTTGGCTCGGCCTACGGCATCGCTCACCATGGCCGGCGTGATGCGGTAGGCCTGCAGTCGGTCGGGGTCGAGCACGATCTGGTACTGGCGCACCATGCCCCCGATGCTGGCGACCTCGGCCACGTCGGGCACGGTCTTGAGCTCGAAGCGCAGGAACCAGTCCTGTAGCGCACGCAGCTGTGCCACGTCCTGCTGGCCGGTGCGGTCGATCAGCGCGTACTGGTAGATCCAGCCCACGCCGGTGGCGTCGGGCCCGATGCTGGAGCGGGCGCTGGCAGGCAGGCGCGCTTGGGCCTGGTTCAGGTACTCCAGGACGCGCGAGCGTGCCCAGTAAGGATCCACACCGTCGTCGAACAGCACGTACACGAAGCTGTCGCCGAACATCGAGTAGCCGCGCACCGCCTTGGCGCCCGGCACCGACAGCATGGTGGTGGTCAGCGGGTAGGTCACCTGGTTCTCCACCAGCTGCGGCGCCTGCCCGGGCCAGGTGGTGCGCACGATGACCTGCGTGTCCGACAGGTCGGGCAGGGCGTCCAGCGGCGTGCGCTGCAAGGCCAGCACACCCCAGGCCGTGACGATCACCGTGGCGACCAGCACGAGCACCCGGTTGGCGATGCTCCAGCGGATGAGCCGGGCGATCATCGCGGTGCCCCGGGCGCCACGCGCTGCAAGTCGGTGATCTGCGGAATCTCACCATCCTGCATCTGGAATTCGATCTGCACGCGCTCGCCCACGCCCAGGTCGCGTGGCTGGCGCTCACGCGGCGGCAGCTTGAAGTCCATCGTCATCCCGGGCCAGTTCAGCGACGGCACGGGCGGGTGGGTCAGCGTGACCGTGTCGCCCTCCAGCGCGTTGATGACCGCATCGGTGCGGTGGCTTTGCGGTGCCGGCGGGGCGGGCTCCGTGCGCTGGTTCAGCTTCGCCTCCAGGCCGCGCAGGCTGGCCTCCGAGTCGATCAGGAACTGCCCCGAGCGGACCACGCGCTGTCCGGCCTGCAGGCCGGCGATGACCTCGACCTGATCGCCAGCCTCGCGCCCGGTCTGCACCTGCACCGGACGGAATCGCCCGTTGGCCTCCGCCAGCATCACCACGCTGCGCTGCCCGGTGCGAATCACGGCGTCGGCCGGCACGAGCAGGCGCATGTCGCCAGCCGGCCGCACAAAGCGCATCTGCACCAGCATGCCGGGCACCAGCCGCGCGCCGGGGTTGGGCAGCTCCAGCCGCGCCTTGAGCGTACGGGTGGTCGGCTCCACCTGCGGCAGCAGGGCCTGCAATCGCCCCTCGAAGGTCTGGCCCGGCACGGCCGGGCTGGTGGCGCTGACCGCCATCCCGGGCATCAGCTCGGCGCTCTGGCTCTCGGGCACTTCGGCCTCGGCCCACACCGTGGCCGTGCCCTGCACGGTCATCAGAGGTGTGCCGGGCATCACCGTCGCGCCCTCGCGCACCATCAGCGCGGTCACCACGCCGGCTTGCGGCGCGCGCAGCGTGAAGCGCGCCTGCAGCACACCGGTGCGTTGCACGAGGTCGATCTGGGCAGGCGACATGCCGGCCTGGCGCATGCGCTGCAGCGCGGCGTCACGCAGCGCGTCCAGCCCACTGCCCTGCATGCGCGCGACGGCCAGGTAATCCTCCTGCGCGGCGACCCAGTCGGGCACGTGCACGTCCAGCAGTGGCGCACCGGCGGCCACGCGATCGAAGGTGGCGCGCACGTGCAGCTTTTCCACGAAGCCGTTGGCGCGGCTGGTCACCGTGGTCTGGTCGCGCTCGTTCCAGGCGATGTTGCCCACGGCCATCACCTCGGCGGCCAGAGCGCCCGCCACCACCGGCGCGGTGCGCAATCCCAGGTTCTGCTGGATGCGTGGGCTCACGCTGACGGTGCCGGTGTCGGCGCCATCAGCGCCGGCATAGCGCGGCACCAGCATCATGTCCATGAACGGCGATTTGGCGGGCGCATCGAAGTTCCTGCCGGGCACCATGGGATCGTGGTAGTTGAGGATTTGCCGGCCGGTGGCCGGATCGAGGTCACCGGCCTTGAGGCCCTCGCGGATGTGGCGCCGCGTGGCTTCCTCGCCCTGCGAAATCGTCCACGTGGACGGGTCCGACATTGCCTCAACGGCGGTCGAAGCCCCCGGTTTGGACGGTGCGTCGTCGGCTGTGATCCGAGGATCTGCCGCAGCCCCCATGCGCATACCACTGCGCACGCCCGATTGCCAGGCGGCAATGCCCATCCCAAGCAGCAGGGCAAGGGCGGCAACGCCGGCCATCCAGCGCGCACGCGTCGACGAAAAGAACGGCTTCATGGGTTCACCTCGCTTGGGTGTCGGACGCGGCCGGGGTCGTCGATCGCAGGGCGTCCAGCGCCGACCACGGGCGCGCCGCATCCAGTTCCACGTCGATGCGTTCGATCGACAGGACCACGGCAGCCTCCTGGGCGGCCAGCAGCTCACGCAGCGACAAGGTGCCGGCGCGGTAAGCGGCCATTGAGGCCTCGACGCGCTGTCGCGCCAGCGGAAGGCGTTCGCGATCAATCAGCTCGAGCTGCGCCAACGCCGCGGCAAGGGCTTGCTGCCACTCGGCGATCTCCAGTTCACGGACACGGCGCGCTTCATCGACCTCGGCGTCGCGCGCGTCGGCCTCGGCCAGGCGTGCCGACAGTTCACGATCCTGGCGCCGCGCACGGTTGCTCGCCAGCGGAATCGACACACCCACCGACAGCATGTCGCTGTAGGCGCTGCCGCGCTGGCTGAGCATCAGTTCCACACTCCAGTCGGGATCGCGCTCCAGGTGGGCCAGGTCGGCGGCCGCACGCGCCACCTCGGCACGCGCCTGCAAGGCCTGCACAGCGGGATGCTGATCGAGCCAGCGGCGCGTGGGCTCTTCAACCCACGTCGCTTTGTCCAGCGGCGGCGACTCGCCGAGCGTGATCTGCCCCTGCACCCCCGTCCATCGTTCCAGTGCCTGGCGCGCGACGCGCTCGCGGGCATCGGCTTCGATGCGAAGTTGCTCGAGCCGCCAGAGCGCATCGCGCGCAGCGAGCAAGTCACTCGGCGTGCCGCGGCCCGAGCGCGCTGCGGCTTCGGCGGCCAGCACTTGCCGCTGCAAGGACTCGCGCTGCACGGCCAGCAAGCCCAGGCGCTGCTGCGCGGCCCGCAATGCGAACCAGGCCACCGACGTCAGGCGCAGCACCTCGGTGGCCTGCTCGCGATGTCGGGCGTGAGCCGCTTGGGCATCGCGCTCATACCAGCGAGCGCGTGCCTCGCGCTTGTCACGTCCCGGCAGCGCCTGGGCGATGCCGATGGAGCGCATGGTCATGAAGTCGCGCGTTGTGCTCCAGCGATCGGCACCGTTGACTGGCAGGTTGTCCAGCGACAGGCGCAACACCGGGTCAGGCCGCTGCGCGGCCGCCACCGCCATCTCGCGCGCAGCACGGGTCTCGGCCTGTAACGCCTTGAGCAGGCCCGAGCGCTGCAACGCGGCGGCCATCGCCGCGCTGCGGTCGATGCCCGCGGACGCTTGCGCGCGCAGGCCCGCTGGCGCGCACAGGCCGAGCACGAACACGAACACGATCGCCAGCGCGCCGGGGCCGCGCGGACGCCAACGCGGTCCGCACGGACCGCACATGAAACCAGACATGGGTCACCTCCTGAACCAGGCTGACCGGATCGGATCCGGTCGAACGCGGCAGCGGCGCTTGCGCAGCGGCACGCCGGTGCCGAGGGGTTCAGCCGAGGGAGGGTGGCCGCCAGATGGCGGAACGGGCGCTGGAGGGTGGCCCGGCGACGGCGGGGGTGGAATGCCGGGCTGAGTGCAGGGCGGGCGCCCCTGGCAAGCCGTCTGGCGGCACGCTAGCCACGGGCGCGCCACAGTCCACGCCCGTCTTGCAGGGTTGGCCGGTTTTCAGGAAGGTGGCCACGTCGTTGCAGCAGTCGGGGGCGGCGCCCGATCCCGTGTCGTCGGCCACCATGCCGGACGCCATGGCCATGGCCTCCATCGGACACGGCTCGGCGGGTGCCGCCCATGACCACGCGCCCTGCAGAGGCAGGGACAGGCACAACAACAGCGTGAGTAGCCAGCGCATGGATCGCATTGCAGGATTCTCGCCGGAATTCTCAGGCGTGTCGCATCAAGCCCCCAGGCGCATTGCAAGCGCCGCGAAGTCATCCACCACCAGGGTGCATTCTGGATGGGGATGGGGGTCCGGCGGGCCTGTCGGCCCCCACTCCTGCGGCCGACGCACGAACGCAGTCTGGAAACCACACGCTCGAGCAGCGTCCAAGTCGAAGTTATGGCACGCCACCATCAGAATCTGTGAGGGCTCCATGGCGAGCCAGCGCGCGGTTTGGAGATAGGCCTGGGCTTGGGGCTTGTAGATACCCGTCATTTCGCACGAAAGCACAGCGTCCCACTCAAGTCGATTGCGCCGCGAAACCGCCACCACCAGCGCTAGGGGAAGCATGGTGAAAGACACAGCCGGGCAAACGCGCCTGATTCGGGCCAATGCATCGGGAAAATCGGGCCACGCGTCGAGTCGGTGCCAGGCTTGGCAAAGGTGGGTGCGCTCGTCCGATGTGAAAGCATGCAGTCCGTAGAGTTCCAAAACGACGTCGAGCTGCGCGCGATGCACATCGTCCATGTTGAACGTTGGTTGAATCTGCCCCACGATGCCCTTCATGGCCGCTCGACGGTAGTCGTTGACCAAGGAGTGCCAGTCTCTGTAGATTCCCTGGCGAAGTCCGATTTCGGCGAATGCGCGCACCATGCCACCATGCCAGTCCAGCACTGTGCCGCCTGTGTCAAACGCCACTGCCCGAATGTTCATTGGCCATTCCATTCAGATTTGGCGGGCGATACAACATCGAGAAACGCCATCAGGGGTTCATAGCCTTCGTCGTGCAGCGCTTTCCCTCGGGACGCGAAAACGCCCGGGTTGCCCTTGACGCCGTGCCCCTCCAGCAACCGGTTCATGAAGTTGAAGAGGCACACGGTCAGCACCGCATCGTGCAGTGCAGCTTCGCTCCAACCGGCATCGAAAACCAGCTGTGCGTCCCGGGAAGTCATGCGCGAAGGCTCCAGTGTGAGCTTACGGGCATAGTGCAGCAGCGGCTTCAACTTGTCGGGCACGTCGGCGTTGTCCACATCTGTCAGCAAGGCTTCAATCACGCCCTCTCCCAGGCCGAAGGCCTGTGCAGTCTGGGCGTGCACGCCGAAGCAATACTGGCACGCGTTGAGACCCGACACGTAGGCTGCGATCAGTTCCTTGTGGGCGGGCTCAAGCGGCCCGGCATTTCTCAGCGCGGCGGTGTGAAAGGCCACCAACGCACGGCCGGCCTCGCGGTTGAGGGTCAAGATGTGACGCACGCCAGCGTCTTGGGGGAGTGAGGAAAAGAAGCTCATCGTGGCAACTGTACGCCGATGGCATCTGTGTCTGGTTCTGCGCGCAAGGTGAAGTCCGCAGCAGGGGGCCGCCATCACGCGAGAATCTCAAGCGCGCGCTGTCGGAAAGCGAATCAACGCATCGATCGAAAACCGTCCCGGGCCATGAGCCATGAGGTAGAGAAGCACGGCCGCCCATACACCATGCATGGGGTAGGCATCCGGATAGACAAAAATCTGGATCACGGCGGTCATCCCCAGCAACGCCAACGCGGCAATGCGTGTGCTCAGGCCGATCAAGAGCAGCAGCGGGAACAGGTGCTCGCCGAACGCCGCCAGCCACGCGGCCAGGTACGGTGACAGCAGCGGCAGCTTGTACTCCTCGGTAAACAAGAACACAGCGTTGTCGGACAGTCGCGGCCAACCCAGCACGAACTCTCCACCGACGATGTCGATCACCAGCCCCTCGATCTTGGTCTGACCTGACTTCCAGAACACGGCAGCAATCGAGAAGCGAGCCAGCAGCGCCAGTGCCGAGTTGGGAATGCGACCCATCACGGCATGGCAATTTGCAATCCATCCTGCAATGCGATCCTGAAGTGCGGCGCGCGGCGCGCGAGCCGGTACGCTCGGAGTGGAGTTCATGATGCTTTCCCGTCAGTCTGGTCGAAGTGGAAGGGCCACGATGAGTCCGTGATGAATGAGGCCGGCGAGGCTGGTGACCAGGTCGAAGTGATCCTCAGCCGACGCCACTGATTGCGCTGCCTGCAGCCAGGTTCGCCCCTGCTTGAGCGCCTGCACGAGGGCCACGCTGCCCGCGGGCGGCTCCCAGACCACGACCGATGCCTGTGCACCTTCATCACGCCGATACACCAACACCTCTTGCGCGCGACTGGTGTCCAGGCTTTTCAGCGAAAGGTTGGCATCGGGCTGGTGCGCCATCCAGATGTCGGCACCGGCATGGTCAAGCGACAGGGGCACAAGACTCGCCGCGAAGCGACATCCACGCCTCTCCAGCGTTTGCGTATCGCTGAACCAATGCTCCATCTGAGCCGTGTCTATGGGTAAATCGTCAGCGGCGTTCAAGCTGCGCGCGCAGGCGGCCTCCACACGGGCCACAGACGGCAGATACGGCAGGCCTTTCGCGGGCTCGAACCCGGCGATAAAGCAATCGAGATCGAGGCCGTAGCACCACAGCACAGGATGTCGGGGCGGCGATTGGCGCACATACACCGCGGCCATGGCCCGAAAGAACCGCTCGCCGACCAGTTCGGCCACGACCGGGTAAGTGGCGAGCAAAGCGTCCACCAACGTAACAATGGTGTTGTTGCGATGTACTGCGAAACGGCGGTCGACCTCGCTTGGGGAGGTGCTCCGCAACCCAGCCGGTGGCGCTGCGAACGCATCCAGCAAGGCGGTGGCAAACGCTTGTTGACTCACGAAGAACCCTCCAGGGCAGATGAATGACCTTCTGTATCAGCCTGACACCAGTGCAGATGCCGCTCAATCAGCAGTGCCTCGGACAGGAGTTCGTCGAGCGCAGGAATGTTCTGGTCGCGCTCAAGCAGTGTGGCAACCGGACCCGTCGTGGCCAGTGCATGGCGGTAGAGTTCCCACACGGCATCGTCGACGCTGGCCCCGTGATGGTCGATCAAGAGCCGATTGCCAGTGCTCTCGGTGTGCTCTGCATGGCCCGCCAGGTGGATTTGCTGGGTTTCGCGCAACGGGAACTGGTGCAGTACGACCAAGGGATCGCTTGCCTGATTGATGGCCGACACATAGACATTGTTGACATCGAGCAGCAGTTCGCACCCGGTTCGCCGCACGACCTCCGACATGAATGCTCCCTCGCTCCAGGTGGAATCGGCCCACGCGAGATACGTGGATGGGTTCTCAAGCAGCATGCGCCGTCCGATTCGACTCTGGATACGATCGATGTGCTCGCAGACCCTCTGCAGCGTGCGCAGGTTGTACGGCAATGGGAGGAGATCGTTGAAGAATCGTCCTCCATGCGAAGACCAGGCCAGGTGCTCGGAGAACACCGCTGGCTCAAAACGGCGCACCAGTCCTGCCACCGCATTCAGGTGCAAGTCGTCCAGGCCAGTCTCGCCCCCAATCGACAGACCCACACCATGAATCGTCAACGGATACTTCGACCGCACCTGCTCAAGGTGACGCAGCATCGGCCCCCCATCAACCAGGTAGTTCTCCGCATGCACCTCGAGGAAACCCACATCCGGTCTGGTGCTCAGCAATTGGTCAACGTGCGAGGGCTTCAAACCGAGCCCGCTGCGCGCAGGCAGCGAGCCAGTCTGGCGTCTGGGCTCAGCGTTGGCGTTCACGGCGGCCGCAATGCGCTGCACTTGATGTCAGCCGATCAGGCCTTTTCCTTGAAGGCCATGAGCTGACCAAACCCTGTCGGAGACTTCGGCGAGGCGGTCTTCTCGCAGGTTCCCTTGGGTACCAGCGACCATGCATTGCCTTGGTAGTCCACCTTGGAGGTACCAGCGCACGAGGTACCTGGCCCCGCGGCGCAGTCGTTCTTGCCCTTAAGCGCGACACCGAAGCATTTTTCCTTGTCAGCGCTCTGGGCTGCGGCGGGCGCGGCGGCAAGGGTGAGCGCGGCGCCCATCGCCAGGGCAAGGGCGGTGCCCGACGCATAGCGGGCAGCGGTACGGCGGTCGATGGAATGGTCCATGAATGACTCCTGATGACGGATTGGAATGCCGCTGCTGGCGATTCGCCGCGGGCGGGCGGACCAAGAATCTCGGCCCGCCTTGGCATATCGCTACAGCTACCGATCGGTTACACATCGTTCGAGAAAAATCGGTCGAAGGCTGAGCACCGCCGAAATGGGAGGGCGGTGCAGAATTCAAGGCCACCGGCATTGCCTCGAGAGTCACGAACTTTTCTTCTGGCCCCTGTAACCAACGCAGCCGCCCCAGCGACATGACTTTCGAGACCAATACAAACGACTTCGAGGCCAGCGTCAAGCCGCTGTGGCTGCGCGCCCAGCAGGGGGATGAGGTGGCCTACCGGGCCGCCTTGGAGAAGATTTCTCTTCGGGTGCGTGGCTACCTTCGACGGCGCATGCACGCGATGCCCGATGAAGTCGAGGACTTGGTGCAGGAGACGTTGCTGGCGCTACACCTGCAACGCGGCACGTTTGATCCCGGCATGGCCGTCAGTGCCTGGGTGTTGGCGATCGCCCGCTACAAGCTGATTGATCTGTGGCGCAGGCGCGGCCGACGCGAAAATCTTCACGACCCGCTTGACGATGTGGACGAGACGCTCATGGTGGCCGAACAGGGGGAGGATTGCGCCCAGCGCGACCTGGAGACGCTGTTGCAGCAGCTGCCCGAAGCCCAACAGCGCGCGATCATCATGACCAAGGTTGAGGGACTGTCCGTAGCCGACGTCTCCCAACTGACGGGAATCTCGGAGTCTGCAATCAAGGTGCAGGTGCACAGGGGACTCAAACGATTGGCCCAATGGGTGAAGGATGCAGGATCATGAAAACACAATCACTCATCGACTTGCTGGCCACAGGCGCAGGCCCAGCGAATGAAGCGCCGGTGCTCAAGCGCATCGCCCCTGCTGTCTTTCTGGGGCCCATCATCAGCGCCTTGCTGGCCATGCTCATCTGGGGGCCGGCGCCCATCGAGTTGTTTGCTACGACAGTGCCCTGGATGAAGCTGACCTATGCAGCACTATTGGCGCTCTTTGCCGGTTGGCTGACCGCGCGCCTTGCGCGCCCGATCGCCCGCACGCGTGCGCTGGTCTACGCATTGTTCACGGTTTTTGTGGCCATGCTGACTTGGGGCGTGATCACATTGGCCGCGGCAACGCCTGACCAGCGTCTTTCTTTGCTGATGGGCGAGACCTGGACGACATGCCCCCGTAACGTTGTGATGCTTTCAATGCCGGCCCTCGCCGGGGGCTTGTGGGCACTTCGCGGACTGGCGCCGACGAACCTGAGGGCAGCGGGGTTTTGTGCTGGCCTGTTGGCTGGCGCTCTCGGTGCGATGGGTTACGCTCTGGCATGCGCAGAAGCGTCAGCCACATTCGTAGCCGTTTGGTACTCGCTGGGCATACTGCTCACCGGCTTGTTGGGCGCATTGGCAGGTCCGCGGTTGCTTCGGTGGTGAACCACTGGGCGTTGAGCCCTCTATCGCACTGCCATTCTGGCGACATGCACAGAATCAACTTACGTTTTTCGGGTACGCACGCACAATAGCTCAGACGGGACCCACATACTCTCCGCGAGCTGGGTAGTCCTTCGCGATCGCGAAGTCGATGGCGCCGAGCAGGTCTTGGAACGAGGGCCGGGCAAACGGCATGGTCTGCACCGCCCCGTAGTACAGCGTGCCGTCAGGCTTCACCAAAAACACCCCAGGTTCGCTAAATAGTGCGGGCTCCTCGATCCCGATGGATGTGGCGCCGCGTGAGGTGCTGATGTAGAGGCCCCACTGGCGCGCATTCACCAGGCCCAGCCCGTACCCGAAGCGCACCGACTGCGCATTCACCTTGGTCGCCATGGCCTGCGCGCGCTCGGCATCGTCGCTGCTGGCCGCCAGGATGGCCACGCCGCGTTTCGCGAATTCGGGCGCCAGGCGTTCCAGCTCGATCAGGTACTTGGCGCAGATCGGGCAGTGCAAGCCGCGGTAGAAGACGATCAGGTTAAAGCGTTCGGGCGGCTCGGCACCGAGCACGAAGCGCCCGCCACCCACGAGTGACAGAGCAAGGGCGGGCACTGGTTGGCGGGGTACCAGGGCATTGGCGGACATCGCAATCTCCTTGAAGGGTGGCTTTAGGCGCAAATCTATGCTCCCTAGGCACTAGTCTATGAACGCGGGGATGCCTGCGAGCTCCTGAACCCAAGCGAATTGGCCTACCTGCCATCGTCATCCCGCTGCCAATGCAAAAGGCCAACCAGATCGAGGGGTCGCTGCAGTAATACCCACCAGCAAACGTGCGCCGCTCTATTGTCGTGCTGTCAGGTCGTCCACCAGTAAACAGCGGCCCAGCCCGCCCCAAGCCACACAGTCACGATGAGGACCGCACCATACTTGCTGCTAGGTCTCGCTCCGTTGTTGGCTTCCCAATCATCCGCTTGACTACGACATTCATCTAGGACGTCTGCAGGCAAGAGTTGTATGGTCAACCATATCAAGCCCGGCAGGAGCAATACATCATCGACATAGCCCAACACCGGAATGAAGTCCGGAATAAGGTCTACTGGACTCAGCGCGTACGCCACCACGAAAACTCCAAGCACCTTGACATACCATGGGGTCGTAGGGTTCTTGCCTGCGAACCAAAGCGTCGTCACATCACGCTTTATTCGTTTGGCCCAATCCCTCAGGCTACTGCCGACACTCATGATCCGTAGCATGCCACGATCGAGAGTCCGTCGCGAGTTCGCCCAGTGACTGTTGATCTCGAGCGCCTGAAACCCGACGACGCCAGCTAGCGGCGCCACTCAAAGGCCGTTCAAATTCAAGTGGCGTGGTCCGAGCATCTGGAGACATCACTTGGTCGCGTTCGGGAAGAACAACTGCTCGCCACCGATCTTGTAGGAGGCGATGGCTGCCTGGCCGGCGGCACCGGTGACCCAATCGACGAACTTCTGGCCTTCGGCGGTCTTGACCTGCGGGTGCTTGGCAGCGCTCACGAGCATCACGCCGTACTGGTTGAACAGGCGCTGGTCGCCTTCGACGAGCACCACCATGTCGCCGCGGTTCTTGAAGTTGAGCCAGGTGCCGCGGTCGGTCAGCGCGTAAGCACCGCTGCCGGAGGCGATGTTGAGCGCCGGGCCCATGCCACAGCCGCATTCCTTGTAGCCGCTGCCCTTGTTGGCGTCGGTGGTGGTCATCTTCCAGAAGCGCAGTTCGGCGGCGTGCGTGCCGCTCTTGTCGCCGCGCGAGATGAAGGGGGCGTTGGCCGCAGCCAACTTCTGCAGGGCGGCCACCACGTCCTTGCCGGCGGTCTTCGCCGGGTCGGCCTTGGGGCCCACGAGCACGAAGTCGTTGTACATGACCTCCTGGCGCTTGGCCGAGAAGCCGTCGGCGACGAATTTCTCTTCGGCCACCTTGTCGTGCACGAACAGCACATCAGCATCACCGCGGCGCGCCATGTCGATGGCCTGGCCGGTGCCCAGGGCCACCACCTTCACGTCGATACCCGTGGCCTGCTTGAACAGCGGCAGGATGTGGCCAAACAGGCCCGACTGCTCGGTGGATGTGGTGGATGCCACGACGATGCTTTGCGCGTGGGCACTACCCAAGATGGCCGCCCCCGAAACAATCGACAGAACAACGCTTCGAACGATCGACAAACACTGCATGTTGAGTTCTTAAATGTTGGCAACGCCGCCTTTGGCTCTGCCTGCAGAAATGAAACAGCATCCCGCGGCTCGTTGGCATTGAACTGTCGATGCCGAAAGAGGACCGCGTGCTCCCGATGAGGACGAACTGGGATAAGCCACTGACCACAGGACAATCCCAGTCTGAAGCTTAAGACTCGGTATCTTGAAGTCAGCTAGGTAGAGCTACGGTATGAATTGCATTGCATACAGCGCCCGCTGCCAATGCGCCAGGGCATCTGCCTGAACACTTCGGCAAGAGACTTGCGGCGAGGTCTTCGCCTTGGAGCACAGGCACTTCGTTGCAAGCAAGCAGCGAACCAGACAAGGCGGTCAAGCTGCGGCGTTCAAGAATGTGGCGAGATTCGTGCAAACAGCATCACCGGCTTCACCTGCCGGTATGTCGTCACAAGGCCATCTCGCGGTGGCTCAAGGACCAGGCCGTCAACTGGCTGCGCGATCGCGGTGTCCGGAGGAATTCCGAGCTGACGCAGCCGAGGTGCGAGAGAAGCCGAATTCTGTTGACGATCACCCAATACTGATCCGGCGGGGATGCGGCTAAAACTTGGCAAGGCCCCAGGCCCCAGGCCCCAGGCCCCAGGCCCTCCGCATCACTTGGCCCGCTTCAGTTCGCTGTAGTCACCTCGCGTGCGCAGGACAAGCGTGACGTCCTGTTTGCCCCGATTGCGCCAGAACCAGCCGTGGTTGCCGGTGAATGCGGCCACCAGTTCGCCCTCGTCTGAGGGAACGCCGCGGCCTTTGACGTAGCTTATCGATCGACCACCGCCATCTCCGTGAGTGTCGTAGTTGACCACGCCGCCTTGCACGGTCCAGGCGAAGTAGGCCTTCTCGCCCTCTTTCATGACCAGCTTGATCTCGGTGCCCTCGCCGGGCTTGAGCACCACGCTCAGTTCATCGCGCCAGGCGTTCGCGGCGGGTGCGTTGGTTACGGCGGCTGAGGGCGTGGACGTGGGTGCGGGCGCAGGCGCTGACATGGCCTGTGGCTGCGCAGGTGCCGGCGTGGGCGCGGCTGCGTCGTGCGCATGCGGCTGACCACTGGCGTGCTGCTGCGCGTGGTTGTCTTCACGCTGCTGCGCCGCAGCGGCGGCCTCCGCTGCCGCTTCGCGTGCCAGCGAGGTCTTAATCTCACCCATCTCGGTGAGTCCGAGCAGGCGACCGACGCCGGTCCAGTCCTTGCCGTACTCGGCGGGGAAAACGACCGTGACCAGCAGGACGATCGCCACAGTGGCGGCGATGACGGTGGAGCGCAGCAGTTGCCGGGAGGATGGCAGCTCGGCGTTGGTGGGAACGGGACTGTTGTACATGGTGTTCAGGGAATGGGTTTCAGACGTGGAAGACGACATAGCCCGCCAGCTGCATGCCCACCAGCACGAAGCCGGCGCACATCATCGCGACGTTGGCGGTGTAGGCGTGACGAGCAAAGCCGGCGGTGCGCCGCCAGTAGCTCATGCCGATGAGGATGAACCCCAGCCCGAGCAATTGGCCCAGTTCGACGCCGACGTTGAAGGCCAGCAGGTTGGGCACCAGGCCATCGGACGAGATCTCGTACTCAAGGATCTTGGTCGCCAGGCCGAAGCCGTGGAACAGGCCGAAGATCAGCGTCGCCGCGCGGGTGTCGGGCTGCACGCCGAACCAACGCTGGAAGGCGCCCAGGTTGTCGAGCGCCTTGTAGACCACCGACAGGCCGATGATCGCGTCGATCAGGAAGGCGTTGATCCCGACGTTGAAGTACACGCCGAGGATCATGGTGGTGGAGTGGCCGATGGCGAACAGGCTCACGTAGAGCCCGATGTCCTTCAACCGGTACAGGAAGAAGATGACGCCGAACAGGAAGAGGATGTGGTCGTAGCCGGTCATCATGTGCTTGGCCCCCAGGTAGACGAAGGGCAGCAGCTTGACGCCGGAGATCTCCTGTATGTAGCCCTTGTCCCCCTGGGTGACGCCGTGGGCCAGCGCATCGCTCGCACCCATGAGCGCGAGGGCGAACAAGGCAAGGAACAGCCAGATGGCTGCTGGCCAGCGCAATGCCCTTCGGGCAGGCGTCGGCAGCAGCTCCAGAAAGCCGGGCATGGAAACTCCTCAAAGACAAGAACGGGCGACCACCCCAGGCGGGCGGACGCGGAAGGAAGCAGGCAACGCTCGGAGCGAAGCTTTCAGGTCGCCTTCGGAGGACGTTCCAGCCGATGCACCGGCCATCGCTCACACCACGCGATGGCGCAACGCGTCCATCGGGATGGCACTGCACTCGCGAGGCTGATCAGGACTGGCAAGGCGTGGGCCTTGTCGTGCGAGTGGTCGGCGCCGAGGTGCGAGTGCGCGGCCCCGTCCATGTCGGCCAGCCAGAGGTCATCGTGGGAATGATCGTGCGTGTGCGGATGATCGGTGCCGTGCGCCATGTCCACTGATTGCACCGCATCGAGCACCGCCAGCGCATGGCTGTTCATGGCGCCGATCGAAGAGCCCATCGCGCCCACGAGCAAGGTGATCAGCACCCAGACGCGCATCCCCCGACCCAGCCAGCCGGGGTTCGAGCGCGGAATCGAAGAGCGTGGACTCATGCAAAGGGATGTCGAAACAAGCGCCATCTTAACCTGGGGGGGAGGATATAGTCCTGCCATGGCACATCCCCACCGGCACGAAACCCACCCCGCGTTGATCAAGCGGCTGCGCCGCGCGCGCGGTCACCTCGACAGCGTGATCGACATGATCGAACAGGGCCGCGAATGTCTGGACATCGCCCAGCAACTGCAGGCAGTCGAGAAGGCGATCTCGCAGGCCAAGAAGACCCTGGTGCAGGACCACATCGACCACTGTCTTGAGCACGCTATCGCCGGCGTAAAGGGTGCGGCTCCAACCGCCGCCTCGCTTGAGGAATTCAAGAAGATCACCCGCTACCTCTAGCCAGGGGAGAAGGCGTCGCCATGCTGAGCGTCCTGCGCCACCGCACCTACCGGCGTCTTTTCGGTGCGCAGGCCATTGCGCTGGTCGGCACAGGGCTGGCCACCGTGGCGCTCAGCCTGCTGGCCTTCGAGTTGGCCGGTCAGAGCGCCGGCCTGGTGCTGGGGACCGCGCTGGCCATCAAGATGGTGGCCTATGTGGGCATTGCGCCGGTCGCTACCGCCGTAGCTCAACGCCTGCCACGGCGCCAGTTGCTCGTCGCGCTCGATCTCGTGCGCGCGGCTGTGGCGCTGAGCCTGCCGTTCGTGACCCAGATCTGGCAGATCTACGCGCTCATCTTTCTCCTACAAGCGGCTTCGGCCAGCTTTACCCCGACCTTTCAGGCCACGATTCCGGACGTGTTGCCGGACGAGCAGGAATACACCAAGGCGCTTTCCCTGTCGCGGCTGGCCTACGACCTGGAGAGCCTGCTGAGCCCCTTGCTGGCAGCGGCTTTGCTCGGCGTGATGTCCTTTCACGCCTTGTTCGCAGGCACGGTGCTGGGGTTCCTGGCTTCTGCGCTATTGGTGGCCTCCGTGACCTTGCCCGGCCCGGCGGCGGCCGAGCGGCGCGGCTTCTATGAACGCACGACACGTGGCCTGCGCATCTACCTGGCGACACCCCGTCTTCGTGGGCTGCTGGCCATCAGCTTCGGCGTCGCGGCCGCAGGCGCCATGGTTTTCGTCAATACTGTGGTGCTGGTTCAGGCCCAATGGGCATTGCCGCAGAACGCGCTGGCACTGGCCTTGGCGAGCTTCGGCGCCGGGTCCATGGTTGCCGCGCTGAGCCTGCCCCGGTTGCTGGAGCGTTGGCCGGACAGGCCCGTCATGCTGACCGGTACAGCCGCGCTGTGCGCGTTGATGGTGGCGGGCATATGGCTCACGAGCTATCCCCCGCTGCTGCTGCTCTGGTTCATGGTCGGGGTCGCCTACGCGATCGCGCAGACGCCCTCGGGCCGGCTCCTGCGTCGATCGGCACACCCCACCGACCGGCCAGCGCTGTTCGCCGCGCAGTTTGCGCTCTCGCACGCGTGCTGGCTGCTGTTCTATCCACTGGCCGGCTGGGCCGGTGCCCATTGGGGCCTGCCTGCCACCTTCGGGTTGCTTGGCGCTGCGGTCCTGCTGGCGCTGTGCGTGGCCTGGAAGGTGTGGCCCGCTGACGATCCCGAGGTGATCAAACACCATCACGACGACGGCACCCGCCACGCTCACGCTTACTGGATCGATGATCAACACCCCCATTGGCCGGTTTCCCGGTCAAAGCCATAGCCCTGAATGACCGGCGACTCTCCCGATGGGAATCGCCACACTTTCCGCGAGGATCAGCCCCCATGCCCCGATTGGTGATTGCCCTGCTCCTGTGCATTGGCCCGGCCTTGTCTGAGGCGGTCGAGGTGCGCTTTCAGAAAGTCGCCGAGAACGTCTATGTGCACGTCGGTGACGTGGGTGCACGCACGGTGCAGAACGAAGCACTCAACGCCAATATCGGCCTGGTGGTGGCCCCGGGAGGTGCGATCGTGATCGATCCAGGCGCCACCTTCCTGAGCGCGCGGGATATTCACCAGGCGGTGACCCGCATCACCCCGTTGCCGGTGCGCTGGGTCATCAACACAGGTGGTCAGGATCATCGATGGCTCGGCAACGGCTACTTCCGCGACCAGGGCGCAGAGCTGATCGCACACGCGTCCGCTGTGCCCGACATGCGCGCCCGCGCTGGCGATCAGATCGAGGTCCTTCGGGCTTTGCTGGGGGCGCGCTTCGATGGAACGCGCCCCGTGTTCCCGGATCGACTGATTGCACAAGCTGACGCCACGCTGGATCTCGGTGGCGTACGGGTCGAGCTCCTCCATCGCGGCGGCGGACACACGCCCGGCGACATGATGGTCTGGCTGCCCGCGCAAGGCGCGCTGTTTGCGGGGGACATCGTCTACGTGGACCGATTACTCGCGGTGCTGCCGGTCAGCAACACCCGCCAGTGGCTGGCGGCGTTCGACGAGGTTGAACGCCTCGCGCCCAAGGTGTTGATCCCGGGCCATGGTCAGCCGGCGACGCTGTCGGTGGCGCGAGCGCAGACCCGCGACTACCTGAGCGCATTGCGCGCCCACATGCGGCGGGCTGTGGACGACTTGCAAGACATCGGGGTGGCGATCCGCTCGTTCGATCTGGGGCCGTTCAAAGCACTGAACAATGCGGTGGAGCTGCATCCGGGCAATGCCAGTCGCGTGTACTTGGAGATGGAGAGGGAGTAACGCGGCATGGCCTGGCCCCTCGCAACCAGCGGGAATGTGACGTTACCGTCTGGCCGTAGAGTGAGCTGATTGCCAGCAGCAGGCTGGCTCCACCAGGAACTCCCGGCAATGATCTGACAACGACCGCTTGCCTGGGGATGCAGAACTTGAACGGTCGTAGCTGAAATTCGCACTTCAGTCTGGAGCCGAGGGGCAGACTGCAAGCAGGACCAGCGATCTCGAAGTGAAGCCCCCTCGATAACCTGAACTACCCAGAGGTAGAGAATCCCCTCAGTGGAGTTGGAGTTGGAGTTGGAGTTGGAGTTGACCCGGTCCGGTGGACGATTTCCGGTTGATTCTCAAACTATTTGAGGTGCCCCGTCAGCACGCTGTGGGTAATGGTCGGGGGCATTGAATCCAGTCTGCTGGCTCCTATCAGGGTTCAGGGGTGAGAGGTAGCCCAGGCCGCTGTGGCGGCGCCTGACCACCGCCAAGTACAAGAACCATGTCCAAGTGGGCACGTAGGCAATGTCGGCCACATAGAGCTGATTGGGGCCACTGGCCCGGAACTGGCGCTTGACCAAGTCTTGAGCTGGCGAGTCACATTTGTCGCGCCGCGTGGTCACCGTAAAGCCCCGGCGACGGCTGATGCCCCGGATGTCCGTTGTTCGCGTGAGGCGAGTCACGCGCGGGCGGCTGATGCAAACGTCTTGCGCGATGAGTTCAGCCCTCACGCGTGACATGCGATAGGAATCGTAGGAGTCCTTGTGAATCTGGCGAATGCGCTAGGTCATCAGCGCGTTGGTGATGCTGCGCTGAGAAGGAGCGCGCTCGCGCTATGCAGAGAAGCCGCTGGCGGATACGCCCAGAACACGTCACATGGTGCGCACGGGGAAGTCGGCCTGGTTCGCCATCACGAGTCCGAAGACTTCGTCGAAGTCGCATCGCTGCGTCCTGCAAACCAGGCCGTAACACGCTGAAACGTTACCTACCCACGGGGGTATCGTCGTGAATCCCGACCGGAGACGTGCGGTCAAAAATCTCGCCGGGCACGGAGGCTTCCCCGCGACGTGGCCTCTGCTCTGTGGCAATGATCGAGTGTGTTGACAAGGGCTCCCGCCTGGCGCACGGCGGCTAATCCCTAATGACCGACAGGTCAGTGCTGTTGGAATGGGTCGACCGCTGGCCGGGAGCCCGTGACCACCCCCGATGAAGTACGCAGCGCCGTTGAACACCGGCAGGGGCCG
>VFQP010000715.1_pt1 | contig 55662 bp, 100 predicted proteins | sample 3512351 | NCBI WGS metagenome assembly VFQP01 (sample SAMN10412372, study PRJNA504923) | tailings metagenome | isolation source: Relicate 1 Philex TSF1 revegetated site | place: Philippines: Tuba, Benguet | collected 2017-08-29 | reverse complement strand
TGGTGTTTCAAGTGGGGGAATGGTGTTTCAAGTGGGGGAATGGTGTTTTGCATCAACACGTGTGAAGAGAAAGGGCAAATATGCAGACGTAGAACGACAAGTGCTCTCATTGAATGTTGCAATCATACACGCCAATAGTAGCAACATCACCACGAAATGAAACCAATAAAGCAAGGCAGGGTGAAACACATTGTTGAAAACGCTTTTCCTCCACGTTGAAGACGGCGTGAGGAAATCAGAAAAAAAAGGAGACACATGAGGCTGGGCATGCGCATGGTCCACAACGTCTTCCACGGTCAACGCCACGGTCAACGGTCAACAGCGCACGACCCCGTATCCTTGGTTACCGAAATGCAAATGGTTTGACATCATCCAGTGGTGCTTGTCTTGCAAAATCTGCCCATTGTTGTGGCAGCACCTCTGATAACACTTCTGCAGGGTCTGGTAGTGACAATACCTCCTGTGTGGTTGGTGGTGGGTGGTGGGTGGGGGTAGGGTATGGGTGCATGTGTCCATGGGTGGGTGTTGGGTTGAATGTATGTGGGTGGGTGTGGGGGTGAACGTATGTAGGTGAGTGCATGTGTAGAGGATGGTGTTAGCAACATGGGGCATACACATGTGTAGAGACAGAAAATAAAATCCCTACAGAGAGCAGCCTGCCAACACAACCACCACGACACACGACCACCACACACACATGCATTACATCAATCAACAAAAACATCCCTCGCATCATTCACATCCCTCACCTGCTGCTGGTCAATGCAGCACATGAGAAAGTCAACAGCTAGGAGACCTAGCCGTTACGAATGAAATCAGCCCAGCGTTTGGGCAGCAGCTCAGCAAGGGCCACTGCATCACGAGTCACCTCCAGTGCCGCCTGCAGTGTGAAAATGCAGGGGAGGGGTATTGTAGGGAAAATGCAGGGTGTATAGGGAAAATGCAGGGGGTACAGGGAAAATGCACACATACAATGCAGTGGGTTGGAAAAGGACACAAAGGCAAAGGGGAAAATGATGCATGCACACAAGGGATATAATCACACGAGAGTGTTAAATCCAATGGTATGCAGAGCACCATATGTAATGTGCACATACACACTCGGTACACACTCGATACAGCAGATACCATACTCACATTCTCTCTGGTGTGCGCGCACACACACACACACACACATGCATACACACACATGCATACACACACACATGCATACACACACACACACACACACAATTACTGCTAGCCACAAACAACCCCTCATTCAACACACCCCTGCGTCACATGCAACAAGCCACTCCAAACACCAACACACACACCACCCACACTTGCCCACGAACACACTCCAACACCCCACATCACATCCCACATCACACCCCACAAACCACCCTACACCTTACACCCACAATACACACTACGCCGACAATACACAATACAGCCTACGCCCACAAACACCCTACACAAGCCCTCTACACCCACCCCCAACAAACCCTCTCTGACACACACACGCACCTCCAATTGCACCACCTCAAACAGCAGTTGCCCAATTTCCTGCTTTGTCTTCTCCAACTTGGGCACCAGTGCTGATGCTACTGCTTGACTCTCATCAGCCCCCAGCCACAGGTTGTCACTGACCGCTGGGAAATCACCAGTCAGACTTGTGCTGACATCAGCAAGCTTTTCAGTGAGCACCTCTCTTAGGTTTTTCACCTCCTGTGTGGGTGTGGGTGTAGGTGTGGTACAAGTATACACAATCTTAACAAAATGAACATACTTGAGCAACATCACCACCCCCACAACACCCCCAAAAAGACGCCCACCAACACACCCACCCACCAACACACCCACCCACCAACGAACCCACCTCGCGTATCTTGACCAACTCGTCATCCTTACTCAATGCCTTGCACGCCCTCCCAAACATCCCCGACAGCAAATACTGCATCTGTTGCATTCCATTATCATTTGCCAGCTGTCCCAACATCCAATCAGCAATACGCTCTGCCTCGTCAGGCCTATTCCAGAGCACATGCTGCAGCAACAGGCAGTCGTATACACTCACCACATCACGTCCGTTGGTGTAGGCTGCTACTTGCATGAGGGTGACAGCCTTGACGAGGCGGCGATCAGAGACGTAGACAGGGGGTTCACACTGGTCTTGGAGGTAGGTGCGGAGGTCTGCCAGGAGTTGTACGACCTCACGGGGGACACGGACAGATGAAACAGCATCCTCTCTGTGTTGTGAAGGGTGTGTGTGTGGTGTGCATGGTGCGTTTTGTATAATGACGTGTGTGATGTGTGATGATACGCGTGTTTGTTTTGTTTGGTGGTGTAGCAGCAAATCCTGCCCTCACACACAATCACACAAACAACAACACATCAAAACAACACATCAACAACAAAACAACACCTTCCGCACAGTTGCACCACCGCAATACACCGCAACACCCACAACACATCAAAAACACATCAAAAACACCTACCGCACAGTAGCAAAGTCACGTTCCCTCAACAGGGGTCCCATATTTGCTGCACTGGCAAAGTCTGCTTGTTCAGGTGACATGGAGAGCAGGTCAGCCAGGCCCCCCGCACTGACTTGGGACACACGTCTGCGTAGTAGGAATCGATCATACAGTGCATCCAGTTCCTCTGACTCGGGGAGCTCATTGGATGCTCCTACCTGTAGTTGGGGGGGGAATGTAGTGGGGGCATTGCATGCATGATATTGAACAAATGATCTTGAACATACACACACAAACACATATTGAACACACACACACACACATTAAACGCACAACACTACACTCCCAAAATACACAGTATTGCCAGCACTCCACACAATCCACCCCCCAAAAAATAATCCAACACCCCATACCATGCACACGAGTGGCACAGGCACACGTGTAGACCCATTATCAAACAACCGCTCATTCAACAATGTCAACAGCGTATTCAATATCGCACTATTCGCTTTGAATATTTCATCCACAAACGCAACCGATGCTTCCGGAAGGTACCCCTCTGTCTGACGCACATACTTGTCCTCCTCCAGCGCCCTCATGGACAAGGGCCCAAACAGCTCCTCAGGGACTGAAAACCGGGTAAGCAGGCGCTCAAAGTAGGCACCTTGGTATAGTTTGCTGAGGCGACGGGAAAGCTCGGATTTGGCAGTACCGGGGGGGCCGATGTAGAGGACGTGCTCTCGGGCGAGTGCTGCGAGGAGCAGCAGGCGCACCTGGTGTGTGGTTGAGGATGTGTGGATGTGTTGTATGTGGAAGTATGTACACGTCAACAGCATACACACACTTGATGCACACACTTGATACACACACCACCACAATTGTGAGCAAACCCACCTCGGTGTCACGCTCCACCAGGCCACGTTGCATGACGTCAATAGCATCATTAATGCGATTGCGGAGGTCCTCAGTGATGGACGCCATGCTGCTGCTGGTGCCCCCTCGGCCCTTGCTGCTGCTGGATGCAACCACCTCGTCGACCAGGCGCGTCATGCGCTCGTTGGCAGTGTCACGGAGGCGCTGGACCTGGTCTCGCACAATCTGCTCCTTGCGTGCAAACTCTTGCTTGGCGAGTTGCAAATCTGTTGTGAAATGTGCGAGTTGTGTGGTGTTGTGTGTGGTGTTGTATGTACAGCACATAGGACACAGATATACTGCAAAACCAGGACCACAAAACAACACCCACGCACCATCCGTTGTGGCAAAGATGCGATGCGTTCGGGATCTGGATCTGTGTGGTCAAACAAAAGCACGTAGGTGTATGATACGCCCCATCGGTCTCCACATATCCGCACACGTGTCAGTAGCACACTACAGAGTGCATACCTGGAGTGTTGGGCGGGCAACAACCTTGTTGTTGGTGGTCCATGTGCTGCACGACCTCGCACTTGCGGTGCGTGGCCATAGTGGCACCCACCGACTCGTTGTGTATTCATGCTGCGCAAGAAGAAGGACTGTTTATATCATGAGCTGTTGTGTCATCTGCTGCTGTTCACACAATGCAATGCTTGGCTAGTGTGTACGGTCTGTGGTGAGTTTCCCTGTCTCTTTGTATCCTCCACAAATTACTTAAACTCACCAAGGTGCAACTGATATACAATGGGGCAAAAAGAAACCAAAAAATAAAACATCAAGTAGATACACTCCCACACAAAAGTCCCTCAACCGCGAGCATCCTCCACACTTGAAGCCTCCTCCTTGTGTTCTGCATCCAACTCCCCATCTTGCGACGTTGTTGTTGGTGGCATGGACATAAACATGGGCAGCATCTGAAACACTTTGGGGATTCGTACAGGACCCATGAACAACTGCCGCACTGCGTCCTCCCTGTGTGTGTGTACGTGTGTACGTGTGTGTGAGTGTGTACATATGTAATGCATTCACATTCAAACAAGCTCCACATGCAAACAAGCTCCACAATGATGTGCACCCCACTTTCCACACCCACTTTTCACCCCTCCCTCTTCCCACCCCCAATACACATACCTAACCACTTGCAGCATCTCATCAAACAGCACAGTCAGGTCCAGCCTGTACTCCACCATGCTATTCAAATTTGAAAACGAACGGACATTCACCCCTTCCTTGAGACCACTGGCCACCAGGAGAAACCGGGACCAATGGTGATCAAGGGTGCCCACCAACTGGGTTATTTCAAATTGTCGATAATCATATTGCAAGTGGTCACAGGTTTCCAGGTAACCAGATGATCTGAGGTGTGCATGATGTGTGTGTGGGTGCATGAACGTGGAGTTAACATGTATGTCATTGGAGTGAGGAAGCAGGTTCTGATCAGGATGCCAACGCAACAATCACGTCCATGAGCACCCAAACACCCACACCCACATATCCACCCCACACACACACCCAAACACACACACCTGCTTGTATCATTCAACCACATCGTCTTTCTGGTTTCATATGCCAACACACACATGACCGCCAGCTGGTCCCTCAGGAGTGCTGCCTGGGTTGCCCACTTGCCTGCAAAGGGCAATACATCCAACTCCTCTTCCCCCATTAATCGTCGCTGCATACGGGTGAGATTGCTGAGGAGCCTGACACTTATCCCCGTCTGTGTGTGTGTTGTGGGTAGGTGGGTGTGTGGGTGTGGGTGTGTGGTGCCTTGTGCAATGCATTGCAGTTTTATTTTATTTTACATTGTAATAGCCAAGGCAACAGTCATGTGCAGTAGATAAACCCTTTGAATACATCACACACATGACACACCAAACACATCACACATCACACACCACACACATCACACACCACACACATCACACACCACACCTGTACAGGCAGCTTGAGGAGCACTTGCACCTGTGCAAGCGCATCATCACCCATGAGTGCATTCACAAGGGGCTGTGTGTTGGAGGCATCAAGGGGGAGGGGGAGCACTGTGCATTTCAGGTCACCAAAAGAATCCCGATCAAGGAGAGATGCTACCTGTGGTAAGTGGGGTGTGGGGTGTGATGCATGGTGTGTGATGCATGGTGTGGTGTGTATGGTATGGTGTGTGATGCATGTGTATGTAAGAAAAGGATAGGGGGATGTAATGTGTGCACGTCTGTAGCAGAAAAACACACTCTGTACACACGCTGCGCACTACACACACAAACAGCCCATATGCACACCTCTGGGTAGGTTGCTTGTGGATTGATCAAATGGTCTAGTTCAGTAAACAGTGCTTCATAGTTCCATGTAGTGGGGGGTGTACCAGGGTCAATGTGACGCCTACACATGGAATCTATCAACTCCTGTGAGTGTGTGTGTGTGTGTGTGTGTGTGAGAGAGAGAGAGAGAGGGAGGGAGAAAGAGAGAGGGATTGTGTAACTTTATTGCTGCTGCATACAATGTCCTTGTGAACACACCCCACCCACCCCTCCTGCATGCCTTGATGTAAGAGTAGATCACCTCTGTGCATTGTTGCTCAGTACCACACAATAACACACGACGTTTGGTGTACACGTGTTTGCGGTAGACGTCATCAGCCTGTGTGAGGGACAGAGGGGTGTTTTTGACATAGAGGGGTGTTTTTGATAGAGGGGTGTTTTTGATAGAGGGGTGTTTTGGGCAGAGGGGTGTTTTTGACAGAAGGGTGTTGGATCATGAAGTGGGGGTGTTGCGCACCACAAATATCAGACAATACACACATCCCAACCCAACACACCCTATACCCCCCCCCTACACACACACCCTATCAATTTCCATGTTCCTCAAACGTGCGTCCCTCCAAAACCCAGCATGTGTCTCTTGCAATGCACGAACAGACATTTCCATAGTAGGTTCCATGACTGGACCACCTGTATTAATAATGCATAGGAAATGTTATGAGTACACATCAACCATACACATACACAGCATCCACCATCATATACCAAAAACATGCATCATCCTATACCCACCATGCACCATATACCCAACATAACAAAGGAAGAAGAATAAGAAGAAAGAAAATTGTACCTGTGGAATTGTCAAGTTGTGCCAGTAGATGCCCAAGCTGCGATGCCCCACCATACTGCTGTATGAGTGTGTCAGACAGGTCAAACATGGCCAATGTGGTGCCTGGGTCACCCTGAGAAAGGAGAGGGTTGGAGCATATGGTAGGGGGGTAGGGGGGGGGGAGGGGGGACATATAGTAGGCATAGGAGTGCATGGTAGGCATATATCAAGAACTCCCAATCTCCCCAATAGATACCCTTGACCTCTGCATATGTGATATGCAGCACCTGCACCCATACCCCCATACACCCATACACCCAAAAGACAACCCCACACCTGTCTCCCTGCACGTCCCCGCAGCTGTCGCTCTAGTCTTGGTGTGTCCTGTAGGCTTGTTGCTATGGCAAGCAACCCACCCACTGCACGTACATCATCTCCCTTACCACTACACCAACTATCAAACTGTGTTGGTGGCGATTATTTTATTATATTATTATTGATTTATTATATTATTTTATTTTATTATTTATTATTATTTTTAGTACGTGTGAGATGGAGGGAGGCGTGTGCTGTATATGTATGCATCACGTGTATGTACTCATCAAACATATACACACATTGCACCCACACCCACAACACACCACCCATATACCCATACAACAAATCCACCCACATACCTGCACCCACACATGCAATGCCATAGACTCTATAGCCTGTATCACTGCAGCATGCGCAGGCCCCCCGGGGCCCCCTTGCTGCACATGCCCCCCCCCCGTTCCCGCACCCCCCCCACCCCACCCCACCCCAAGCCCATCAGCATGATGCTCCCTCAGAAAGGCATCCACACTTGCCAGTCTGTCATACAGCAGCTGCTCCTGGGTAGCCCCCGGTCGCAAAGGAGGGACCCCTGGTCGGTTGTGATGGCGGGCCCAGCGAATGTACCTGGCACGCAACTCTTCACATGTTTCCAATACCTATGGTGGAGGGTATGTGTGGTGTGGTGTTTGGGAGGGGACGCGTGTGCAAGGGAAATGTGAGGAGTTGTACACTATGTATGCGAGGCCAAGGTGTGTCAGGTGTACAACATGCAGACAAAAACAACACAAACAAACACAAACCTGTGCAATAAGCTCATGTGCCGCCTCCTTGCCCATCACCCCCTTTTCCCCCACAAACACCCCCACCGCCCCCTCTGCCCTCTCTCTTGCTCTCAAAAACACCTCCTGCTCATACAACCCCTCCAACAGCACTCCAAACGTCGACCGATACGTCACCAAATGCGGCTGCCCTGCTGACATGCTGCGGTACAGTCCGTCCGTTAATGAAGGGACAAGTGTCTGTTCGAGTTCAAGTTGAGTCAGCACTTTTGGGTTGCCACCTAGTAGGATGTCAGTGCCCCTACCAGCCATGGAGGTGGCTATGGTGATTGCCCCGGGCAGTCCAGCAAGCGCAATGACGCGTGACTCACTTGCCACCCGATCAGGTCGGGCATTGAGTACATTGATAGGGAATGGGAGTCTGTGTGGTGGGGGGCGAAGGGGGGAGTGTGTGGGTGCACGGGTTTGGATGAGAAAAACAAAGAAATACATCCACAACCCACACACACACACCCGTTCTACACACAAACACACTCACAACCCACACATACACACCCAAAAAACCCACACATACAGATTGCGCAATGTTTCATTAAGCATCTCACTCTCCTGCACACTACTGGTCCCCAACAGCACAGGCTGCTGCTTGAGTCGTGCCTGTATGACTAGTTCCTGTATGTATCTGTCCTTTATTTGTCGGTTGACAAACATGGCTAATGGGAGGTCGATGCGTTTGACTGGACGATGAGAGGGTATCTGAGATGAGAGAGGGTGTGTATCTACATACATATATACGTGGGTGGTGTTTGTGTGTGTGTGTGTGTGTGCTTGTTTATATACTAGTGTGTGTGTGTATGTTTCTGTTCCCTCCATACACCCCACCCCACATGCACATACATCAACCCACATACACACAACATACCGGTACCACAGAGAGGTTGTATGCTTCTAGAAGTTCTTGCTCCTCTGTTGCAGCAGTACCCTGTTGAGTGTGTATGTATGTGGGGTGTGTGTGCATGTGTGCGTGTGTGTGTGTGTGTGTGTGCATGTAAATGTATACGTACCGTCATGCCAGCCACTTTGTTATAGTAGGAAAAGAACAATGCATACGTAATGAATGCACGTGTAGTATTGGGTGGGCGCAGTGGGGCACCTTCCTTTGCTTCTACAGCCTGTTTTTTTATATGTTGTGTGTGTCAGTTGTGTTGTGTAGTGTGGGTTGTGTTGTGTATGGGACAAAAATATGGGTACCGAATTTCATGTACCTTGTGTGAACAACAATAACAACAATTCAAGCTGCTCATACACACACACACTAGTATACATGCAAATACACAGGATCATACTCACATACCCACCCAACACACACACACACACACACACACACACACACACACACACCGGGTGTAGGTCCCATCTGCTCGACTCCAGCCTACGCCCAGTGGCAGTGGATATGATGACCACCACCAATTCACCATTGGCATCACGCTGCGGTGGGCAACACATTAGAGGATGATGGGAGAATGACGTTGTTTAATACGAGTGCATACTTGTCGTACGTACTTGTCATACATGTATGCATATTGCGTAGTTGTGTGAACCATGACGTGGGCAGTGTGCACACGCACATGTACCAATGCATGTACCAACACCACAACACCCACCTCGCCACACACACACACCAGTTCACCCACACCAAACACACCTCCACAATGTAGTCAAAATCCTTTATGTACACCAATCTGGCCTTGAGTGCATTCAACACAAACATACCCCAGGGCATATCCTCCCCCCACAGGGCCCCGGGGCCCTTTTTCTGCTGTGCTGTGTGCCTACTGGAGGGCAGGGAGACACCACGTGCTTCTGTAGGTGTGTATGAGGGTGTGTGAATGTGGGTGTGGGTGAATGTGTGTGGGTGTATATACATACATGTTCCAAGTTTTTAACACACATACATGTTCCACACACATACTTGTTCTACACATACATGTTCTACACATACATGTTCTGCACATATACATGTTTTACACATACATGTTCCACACACATACATGTTCCAATATCCTCCCAATACCAAGCGCAAAACATACCTAATAACTGCTTGACTCTCTTCATGCCATGTTCAGTCATGTTCACAATCCTCTGTTGCATGCTGTAGGTGAAAAAGAAACGGTGGTGGGTGCCAGTCGCAGAGTCCACCCATTCTGGATAGCTCTCATACCACCCTGTTGTTGTGGCGGGTGCGGGTGTGGGTGTGGATATGTGGGGGAATGTGCGTGTGTACATGTGGGTGTGTGTACGTGGGTGTGTGTACGTGGGTGCGTGCATGTGGGTGTGTGCATGTGTGTGTGTGCATGTGTGTGTGTACATGTGTGTGTGTATGTGTGTGTGTGTATGTGGGGCTGTACATCCGCAGTATGTACAGCCAAACAACCCATAAACCCCCCCCACCACCAAACCACACACCCATACCCCCCCCCCCCAACGCACTCCCAATACTTTACCTTGCAGCACTCCAGCACGTGGCACCACCTCTGCCTCAGGATACTCCCCCCCCACCCCCCATTCCTTGACCATCATCTTGTCATCCTGCATAAGCTGCATTGCCACTTGGTCGGCAAGCCTCAACCGCTCCTGTATAGCATCCCACTCGTCGTGTGCGGGAACAGACATGATCAAGGGTTGCTGTGCTTCATCGATGAGGACGTAATCCGCTTCGTCGATGATGGCGTAGTACAGGGGGCGTACGTGTACCTGGGTGATGGTGTGGGGGGATACAGGGTGGTTGATTGTGTGAGGAGATACAGGGGGGACACAGGGTGGGTGGGTGTTTCATTCCACTCACAACTTGCTCAACACATGCACCACCCAACACACACACACCACACACACACCACACACCCAACACACACCAGTGCCTTCCCATGTCCAGCAAGCTGATCATTGAGGAATGAAAACCCCAGTGCTAATGCAGTGGTATACGTGACATCCTTCATGAACTCTTCTTTGTCAGTCAACCGCTCTAATGGTCCACCAATTGAAGTTCCAGTCATTGCACCCACTGAGAGACCGAGGAAACGCAAGACCTTGCCAACCCTATGTATGTGGTGGTGGTGTGCATGTGGGGGGGGAAGTACGTATGGGTATGTGTATATATGTGTGTGTGTGTACAACCTCATGCATGTATGGGCAGACATATTGTGTGAATACAATGCATGGCATGTACTTTCTATTGCAAGCATTATGTATCATGCACAACACCTCTGTGTCATACCACCCACCTCCATCAACACCCACCACCATGGACACCCACCACCATGGACACCACCCACCCCATTCCATCAGATGCACACACCACCCACACACACACACCACCCATCCACACCACCCACACACACCATCCAGCATCACGGGCAGCCAGATATTCATTTACTGTAATCACATGCACCCCTTTGCCTGGGAGGGCATTCAGGTATGCTGCAATAGCAGCCACAAGTGTTTTCCCCTCTCCTGTTTGCATTTCTGCTACCTTGCCCTCATGCAGGGCCATGGCACCCATCTGTGTATGTTTATGGTGTGTCCATATGTGTGTGTGCGTGGTAATACAAGACAAGACACACAGCGGGTAGTGCATATTACCACACAAACGCCAATGCATTTCAACACATGCACATCACAAGCTGCAGCATACAAGCAATATAAAAGCACATCTACACACACACACACACCAGCTGCACATCATGTGGTCGCATGCCCAAGACACGTTTGGATGCTTCCCTCACAACTGCAAATGCCTCCACCATGAGATCATCCAAGGTGGCCCCTGCTGCAAGACGGGCCCGGAAATCGACTGTCTGCTCTGCGAGCTCCTCATCTGTCAGTGCTGCCATGGGTTGCTCGAGTGCATTGATCAGTTTCAGTTGTTGGATGTATCTGTTGTTGGTGATGGATGGTGATGAAGATGATGGTGATGAAGACGTTGTCGTTTGTCTGGTGCCAACATGATTGGAACACACACACATACCCTTGCAGCAAGCGTCGCTTGCCTGGGGGCATGCTGGACATGAGCTGCTCCCAGTGTGCTGGCACGTGCTCGGTAACCTGTAGAGTCACAATGATTGGTCCCATGTGGTGCCTCAACCACAACAGTAACATTCACAATTGACACCGTTCACACCTTGCTACGATGTGCAGCACGACATGCAATCCATCGGTTCAGTGGTGTCCTGGAAACAACACATCCGTGCTGCACTACTCTATGCACCCACCAGCACGTCGCTTTTCGAGGTGCAAAGGACAAGACATGATTGGCACGATATTGCGTGCAAGGATGCAGCACAAAGGGCTTCATTGTGACGAGCGAGGAGCGTTGAACACGGCTTACATCGTCCCAATCACACCCTGCTTTTGTGTTTGAGAAGCATGGTTTTGTACATGGATCCCATTGAACGTGGATAAACGGTGTTGTTACCCCGCACAAAAGACCTAGCAAAACACACACCATGAAATTCACATGAGAACGCATGCATCTCTCTCTCTCTCTCTCACACACACACACACAAGACACACACACAACACACACAGCGTACCACCCGAGGCCATTCGAGGGCCCTCAGGCTGCTTACCAATGACAGGCCTGCAGGATACTCCTACGTAACCTGTGATCTTGCACAACATGGTTACAGGTGGCGGTGGGTCTCGGGCGACCGGACCACGCATTCAGGTGACTTTCAGTCGAGTTTGGAGGCAGCGCTGTATGCCGGGTCCCAGCATCGAGCTCACCGAGAAGGCTACAGGCACCAGCTGGGCTGGGAGGGGCTGGGGGTACCAGTGGGGGCATTCTTGGAGGATGGAAGAGGGAGAGAGGAGAGAGAGGGAGAGGAAGGGGAGAGGGAGAGAGGGTGGGGAGAGGGAGGGAGGAAAGAGAGAGAGGAGGAGGAAGGGAGGGAGAGGAAAGAGAGAGGGAGAAAAAAAAAGGTGGAAAAACTTCTTTCCGTTGCCCTTGTTTCAGTCACAAAACATTCAAAGAAACTCAACAAAAAAAACATCTTATTGTCCAATCATGCGTTTGTTCTACAGGTGTGATCGTGAGCCCCAATGCCCACCCACCCACACGTCCCACTGGTCCCTCATCAACTCCTCTCTACGCCCCGTCTTCCAACATGTCCTTACAACCATCATCATCGCGGGCAGATGGCACCCTCGTTCTTTGCCCACTTGAAAATCTCCTCGTACTGATACGCAGCACGTCCCCAACTGAGATCGCGGCACATTCCATTCAGCTGCAGGTCAAGCCATGTACGGGGTTCCCTGCGGTAGGTACCCAATGCACTGTCCACTGCCTTCAGCAGCGCTGGTACCTCGGGGGGCCCAAATGTCCAACCAGTCCCGTATTGTGTAGGATCTGTGTGTGTGGAGGAGTGTGTGGAGGAGTGGAGTGTGTGGAGGAGTGATGCTTTTATCACGTGTGAATATGCACACACCCATGCAAATGAAACACAATACACACACCCACACAACACCCTGACAACAACACCCTCACAACAACACCACCTCACAACAAAACATACCAGATGCAAAGGCATTAAAGTCGTCTATGGTATCACGCAACCCACCAGTCGCATGCCCAATAGGCACCGTCCCATATCGCATGGCAAACAGCTGATTCAGCCCACATGGCTCAAATCGAGAGGGCATGAGCAAAATATCCGCCCCGGCCAAAATCTGATGCGCCACTGGCACACTGAACCCAACCCAACCACGATACATGTGCGGATACTTGCTTTCCATTTCCCGCATCTTCTCCTCGTATTCCGCAACACCACTCCCCAGCATAACCACCTGACAGCGACGATCGGCAAGCTCTTCAAGGGCATCCAGCACCAAATCGGGCCCCTTTTGGAAATCCAGGCGTCCAATAAACCCGAGCAAGGGCACATCTGGTTCAATAGGCAAACCCAGTGCTTCCTGCAGTGCAGCCTTGCATTTTGCCTTTCCACCAAGGTCCTCTGCAGAGTAGTTTGCCTCAATATGCCTGTCTGTCTCGGGGTTCCATTCCGCCATGTCTATACCATTGGTGATACCATTCAGCTGGTGTCCCTTGCTGGTGAGCAGTTCATGCAGGCCCCAGCCCCCCTCGGGGGTGGTTACTTCCCATGCATAGCCCTGGGAAACAGTCACGATGCGGTCAGAGGTGACGATACCACCCTTGAGGAGGTTGACGGCTGGTCCAGTGATGCGAGCCCAATCCGGGAACCGCCAGCTCACAGGGTCGTAGAAATCTTCTGGAAGACCCAACTGGCCGTAGATAGTGGAGGGCTCTACGCCTTGGTGGGACAAGTTGTGAATCGCGAAAATGGTACGGGCATTGGTGTACACACCATGGCGGCGGTAACGGCTCGCCAGGAAGCATGGGACAAGACCTGCATGCCAGTCGTTTGCCACAAAGATGCAGTCGTCGCCATATGCAAAGCCAGGTGGTTCACCCGAGCGGAATCCACCACTGTTTTGTGGGGGGTGGGGGTGGGGGTGGGGGTGTGGGGGTGGGGGTGGGTCGATACATAGAGCATGTGCATGGGTGGGTGATGGGTGTCGGTATATAGAGCATGTCCAATATCACAGTACATACACCAGCAGTGCATACACCAGCAGTGCATACACCAGCAGTACATACACCAGCAGTGCATACAAACACCATGCACTGCCACCCCACTGTGGGGGTACATTGTTATGTATGATATGCGTGCTACATGTACACTGGCATACATACATGTTGAGGCACAAGGGGGCTTCACAAGCAGCAAGGCTCAGCAGGGTGTAGCGAAACACGTTGTCCTCAAAAGCAGCACCAGTGGCATCACAGTAGGGGGTACCTATATGTATGTAGAGGAGGGAATTTTGGTGTTTGTTTGTTTGTGTGTAAGTATGTGTGTGGGTGACTGGATGTACATCCATGCAGGAGTACACCATTGGCATCTATTTTCCAACGCTGTATGTATGCTGTGTACATACACAGTCTATTGATGTACTTCCATGTGGTATACAACAGATGTGGTATACATGTACACATCACGCATACACCACCACCCCCTCATGCTACTTCTGCTGCACTGCCCCACCCCTCACAATGCCCCACCCCCCACCCCACACACACCCCTTCCCAACGCACCTTCACGCTGGTACACTGGGTGATCAACAAACACCCAATCCACCTTGTCCTTGTGTAGGTGATAGTACCCCACCTCGTGGCACCCGGCACCATACAAATCTAGTGTGCTACGTGTGCCAGTCTCTGTTGCTGCTGCATATCTGTTGTCAGCATCAGTACCATGAATGTACCTGTGGAATTATTGGGGGGAAAATGGGGGGGAAATGGTTATTGTGAGGGGCGTGTATGAGGTGGGGTGAAAGACGTATTGCACACATTGTGGGTGGGGTGAAAGACGTATTGCACACATTGTGGGGGGAGGATTGTGGAGAGGCATGGGTGTGCATTGTAAGTGGGCAGCACCATGTTGTGTATTTGTGTTCAATATGTATATCATGGCAAACTCTGATGTGCATGTCAGACAATGCTGCACGAGCATGATGTGCATATACAGTTGGCCTCTACACAACACTCATTACCCGTTGTACACAGTCACTACCCCCCATGTAACAATACAAACCCTGCATGCACATACCGTGGCGCAACAACCATCACGCGATGTCCACGATCAGCCAATGCAATTGGCAGTGACCCCACAACATCACCCAGCCCACCAGTCTTACTCCATGGTGCCACCTCAGACGACACAAAAATGATGTCCATTGGTGTTTGTGCAAGCATGGGGAACTTTTCACGCTGACGGATACGCTGTGCAATGACTGCTTGACGTTCTTCCAGTGCCTTTTGTTGCTCGGGGGAGAGGGAACGCTGTGGGTGGGTAAAGGGGGAAGGGGGAAGGGTGGCGGGGGATATGAAGGGTGAAGAACGAGTGTGTGTCTATGATAAGTGTATGTGTCGATAGGTGCATATATGTAATGGGAATGCGCAATGTGTGTGCATGTATGCAAGATATGCAATTCTGCCACACCTTTTTCAGAAACATTTCCTTCTTTTTGCTGCTGGGCAAACTGGGGTCCAATGCCGGGGTGGCCGTCCCAGGGGTGCTGGGCCGAGGGGGGGCCTCAACGGCACCCTTGGGGCCCCGTGCTGCAGCCACTGCCGCAGCTGTGGCGGGCGGGGGTGCATTGGGTGTCATGGGGCGCGGGGCCCCGGGGCGGGGCCCCGGTGTACCTGGGCGAGCACCGGGGGGTGCAGGCATGCCCGCGGGGGGTGCGCGGGGGGCGCCCACGGCAGCCGCGGGGGCCGGCATGCCAGGTCGTGGGGCTGCCGCACGAGGGGGAGGGGGCCCACCCATGGGAGGGGCCCCGGGGGGGCCACGGCGCATGGGGCCTGGGGAGCTTGGGCGTGCCCCGGGGGGGCCAGCAGGGGGCCGAGGTGCTGCCGGTCGGGGCTGTGCTGCTGCCGGTTGCGGTGCTGCTGGTGGGGGTGCTCTACGGGCCCCTGGTGGGGGTGGCAGTGGTGGACGCCCTGTGGGTTGGAACATGTGTGTTGTTTTTCCTGCATGTTGGTGTTTATCACACACCCAGTGTCCATATCACACACCCCACAGTACCTCCTGGTGGTGGGGGTGGCATCGCAGGGCCCCTTGCAGGGGTTGCCCCACGTGGTGCTGCTGCCCCTGCTGCACGCTGTGGTGGGGGTCGACCTGATGGTGCTTGTCCAGGTGGAAGGGGAGGGGGTGCTTGTCGTGCGGCTGGTGGGGGTGTGGGTGGTGCATTGGTACCTGTATGGGTGTGGGTGGGTGATGAGGATGTTTTGTGTTGCACTTGTACGAATGTGTTTGCATGACACAAGCACAACTATGCACAAGTAATACATGAAGTTACACATGATACGCACTGCATGTATATTTCCCTACACAGGGGGGGCACACCTTTTGGGTTGAAGTCCAGGCGAGACACGCCCCTACGAGCCTTGCCAGAGCTCTTGTACGCCTTGAGGAGCTCTTCGGGGGTGGGTGCGGGGGCGGGCGGTTGGGATGGGGCGCGGTTGGACAGGCGGGGTGGGGTGCGGGAGACAGGCATGGGTGCAACTGGCTGGGATGGGGTTGTCTGATAAGCAGCACCTGTTTGTATGGATGTTGTTGGGTGTTGTTGCTTTTGTGTGTGTGACGTTTGCATGTGCACCACCACATACTCATGGCAGCCGAGGAGACAGTTGCAGGCGTAGCTGGTGCAGCAGGAGCAGCAGGCTGTGGGTTGCGCTTGGCCACATCATTGATTGCTGCTGCCAGTGCTGCCTCTTGCTTCGCAAGGCGCTGTGCTGCTGCTGCAACCTCCGCATGCGACATGTTGGCCAACCCGCCAGTAATCTCATTTCGCAGCGCGTCGTTCTCTGCCTTGAGCTGTCGTGGTGGAGGTGGAGGTGGCGATGGTGATGTGGAGTGATGTGGAGTGCGTGTGCTTTTACAGCTGTGCTTGTGTCCCCCCCCACACACACCAAACAAACAAACCTGTGCGACACGTGCAGCAAGGTCATCTGCTTCTGTGGTCGTTACTGTTTCCATTGCAGTATTGGCCTTTACTGTGCGTCGTGGCTGTATATTCGTGGAACGTCCTGGAGAGGCAGAACGCCCACGAGCAGGCTGGTTGTAAGGCTGCTGCGCTCCGCCAGCAACACATGGCGAGGCATGTTGCCTGCCCCTAGGAAGGGATGTAGGGCGATGCAATGGCAGGTGCATGCTGCGCAGATTGTTCTTGCTGCAATCGCGTCGACTGCGTGGGTTAACAAGCCTCCAAACAGCAGCGCGAGTTCTAGTCAAGGCGGATGGTAAGCTGCAATGCCTAGCCCTGCAACACGTGCGTGCAGTTCGTGTCCAGTGTACGTCGCAGTGACTGCAAGTGTGCACAAACGTGTGATTTTTGCCTATTGTGACCGAAAAACAGATAGTTGTTACACAAACCCCTGTTTGTGGTGCACATTTACTCGCTGCGGTGAGCATCCCTTGGGTATGCCCTCTTTTGCTATAGACCACAGAGTATGCCTTGACATCCTGCCCGCCTCCCCTTTGTTTTCCTATGGCTGATGGGTGCACGTTGTTGCCTGCACACCAGTGAGCTGGTCTCGCACGCCCATAGGTGCACACTGCCTGGTGTGCTGCTTGGCATATGCACCATCCGCTCCTGTTACCAATAACGAGTCTACTCACGCAAATCTTCATAAACAACTCTCCTTGGAACAGTGTGCCCACCCCCTCATCACCCGCGTGCAGTCCCCAATTGAGGGGGTGGGCACACGGGCACGCGTGGTCGTTGCATAGCCTCCTCAAAGCATGGTGACACCTCCAGCGCATGTGGCCAGTGCAACCACCCTTCCTCCTGCATACGCGGCAGGCGTGTTGGCAGCCGTCGAGGGGCCGGCGCCCTGCGCTCGGGGGTCCCATGCTCGAGAAACCATTGCATGGCCCTGCTCGCCGGTTCCTCGTCCTGCCCACGGCGGTCACGTGCTAGCCATCCTACTTGTTGTCCCTCGAGTCCTGCTGATGCTGCACGAGTGCGCCGACCACTGCGTCCTGGTCGGTGTTGCCCCACCCATCGTGCAGCATGCCCCGCGCCCGACACCCCCACCCACACCGCTGCACCCACTGCTGCCAGCTTGACCGCCCCCACCACTGTTTTTGCCACCATGCCTGTCACCAAGGACACCACTCCATGTGCTTTTTTGTATGACGAGGCATAGGGTAGGTCGACACTCGTGGTGTCCATCCCAACCACAGGTGGGGGCCCATGCACCACAAGGGTCCTGTGTGGTTCTACCTCTACACGTGCATTGCTTTGTTGCTCTGGACTGTGTTGCATTGCCCTATACAAGGATGGTCGCACCACAGCGCCTCGTTTCTGCTCCAAATGGGGATTGTCTTGAATCGACAGGGCATGGTGTCCTTGTCCAGATGGTGGCACTAGAGCACCGGCACTCACACGCAGCTTGCCTCCATAGTCGGGGTCGAGTTGGTACATGCTGTTTGCATTGAGCGTACCCCTGCCAGTTGTAACATCCCTGGGTGGGTTGGTGGGTGGGTGAGTTGATCATGGGTGAGAGGAAATTGGGGTGTTGGGGTGTAGTCAGGGCACACTCCAATGCTGCCATGGACAGTCCGTATAACTGTCATCAACACCCCCCTCAACACACATCAACACCCCCCCCCTCAACACCACGTACTCCACAGGCAGCAGTGGTCCCATCCAGTTGTGTCCACTACTGCCTGGCAATTTGCGTGGTTTTGTAAACTGGGCAATAACACGCTCTGCCTCTTCAAATTCACTCCGGGTGGGGCCTTCTGACTGCATATCAGTGGCAGCTGCACCCCGTGGATGAGAATGCATTGCCCGCGAGTGTGGTTGTGCACCGCCATGATGCGCAGGCAGCCCTCGTGGGGATATGGCTGGCATGGGTGGTCGAGGGGCATGATGGGTGGATTGGTGATGTCCAGTGATATCCCTGCCCCGAAAGCGGGCAGGGAGCGATGCTGATGATTCTGCGGCATGTGTGAGTGCACCTCTGGGGCTCATGGGGTGCTGTGCTGCTCGGTGCATTGCAGATGACATGGCAGTGTCGCCATCCTCATCCATGGCACGAGATGGGTACACGGCTGGGATCGAGTCCTCCACGGAACCACGTGTGCTCGACGAGAATCGATCATCTGTAGCATTGGGGTGGTGGCTCATCAATGGCGCCTTTTTCTTCTCCTCACGGCTAGGTTGTGGTGGATACTTGGTGGCCAACACAGGGTGGGAGGATTGGAGGGATGCGCCCAAGGTGGTGTCGGCACGCAGGGTATAGCCCTCCCGTGTGCCAGATGGTAGGTTTTCGTGTACATCTGCAAATGCAATCACCTCTTTTATTGCTTCCTGTGTTTCAAAAGAGGGGGGGGGGGGGGGCGGGCGAAACACGCTGATATGGTGTCGTTGCTGTTCATACACAAACCCCACACACCTTGGTGAATGCAACACGGGGGAGATTGACCGTGGCAACCTCGAGCAGCTCGCGACGTGTTTGCTCCATGTTGCGAGCATTGATGGCCTGTCATGATGGGCGTGTTTGTTGGGGTGTTGGGGATCTCAATGTATCTCTCACATCAACATACCTTGGTATCATTGTCATACGGGTCAATCAGTCGATATTCTCGCAGACGGTCCTCCAAGAGCTCCAGCAACTCCCTGTGGGCATGGTGTTATAGATGGGACCTCGTTGGACATCCCCCCGCAAATGAGACGTCTGTGAACAACAACAACTGAAAGCCCCACGTACACGATGGTGATCAGGGCGTCTCGTTCTGCTTCAGCCGATTCTTCAGACACATCCATGTTGCGTGAGAGAGGCTGCAAATCTTGCAAAGCCTGTCGTAGTCTTGCTTGCAGGGCACATGTACGCTCCAGGGCGCTGTTGGTTCCAAGGATCTGCTGCATGTGTCAAACTCGAAACTGCCAACAAACCAACAAGCGATGGTGGATCAGGCTGTGGTGACGCACTTTACTGATAAGCTTGCTGTGGGTTGGTATGTGTGTCGCACCCGGGGCTGCGTTTTGAAAGATAGACACCAACCAGGCACGGACGGAGGATTGTCACGATCTTGCAATATACACACAGCTGCTGTCACAAGCTTTCTGCCATTACAATTACAACAGACGATGGTTGCATTCACTGATATGACATTTAAACGACAAAAACACATATGCATGTGCTGAAAAAAGCATACATGATTGATCAACGTGCTGTGTACCCCACCACCCATTGTGTGTATACACCAACACCTCAGGGAATGTTGCGTCGCGACAGGGTCTCCACCATTTCCTGCTTCATTGTCGAGGCATTGGAGCTACGGCCACGGAATCGTGAGTAGACCATCTTGAGCACCACCAACACAAGCAACGCTTGCAGGATCCAAAACACGGTGCCAATCAGGTAAAAGATACCTGCAACAGTGCTGTTGTCAAAGCAGGAAATGGTCGACAACACGCCCGTGTGCGAAAACTGCGACACCAGCAAATCAGGACCTGTGTGTGGGGTATCACAGACATTGGTATTGTGAGAGGGGGACAACATACATACAGGCCGCACCACATTCCCGCTAAACATACCAACAGCGCTCCAAATGATAAAGACCATGAGTGCCATTGTGGACAGGAAAAAGGCAGCAAAGCCAAATGCCTTGTCATTTTGGGCACCCCTGTACAATGGCTTATACCACAGCAAATAGGTGCCTGGCACACCAGCGACCAGGTAGATCACTGTGTAAGATGTGTGCATGTGAAATGTGTGTGCAATGCAAGCAAGGCGTGTGCAATCATGTATGCGTGCGCATATTCCACAATGTAGACAGCACCATACCGGAAAGTGCCATGCCTGCTGCCAAACCACCAGGCTTGTTTGGACCGCTGATGGTGCACAGTGCAACAATGGCGGAAATCATGTTCCAGGTAGATGCCCAGAAAAAACCCTGTGTGTACATGACCACCCATGTGTACACCACATCCAGTACAACACACATACACACATACACAGCGTCACACCCCTGACACGGCAACATACCCAGAATGCAATCCAAGCACCCCTCACAGCACGAGTAAATTGGTCTGGAATGTCTGCCGGAATGTCATGATGGATGATTGGATAGCACGGTGGCCAGTTTTTCACCTGTTTGACAACAGCACCACCTGCTTCCTGTACAGCTTGCTCACGCCTGCGGAGCTCCTCTTCCTTTTTGGCGAGCTCTTTTTCACGTTTGTTCAACTCCTTTTCGCGTTTCTGAGGGTGGTATGGCCAGGTGTGTGTGTCTGCCAGTGTGCGTCTGCCAGTGCACATGCATGAGTATCACAGCAAAACACACCTTGATATCCTTGTCGCTCGAGGGTGTTTTGGAGGACGATGTCCGATTCCAATCTGCCTTGCCATTGGTGTCCCCCAGAGACACCTCTTCTGTAGCATCCCATGCATCTGATGATTGTAGGGAGCATACACATGCGTGATGAGCAAAAACAGGGGGGGGGTGTTTTACATGATGAACCTCCAGTGAATCCCATGCGCCACTCCGTACTTGCAGGTCGAGAATCTGCACGTGGTACTGACCCACCCATGCCTAGATCCTGTGCGTGTGGAAATGTATGCATCGTAGCTGCTTGCAGAGGGGCATGTGTTGGACGAAGTTGCGAATGTGTGGGAAACTGCAGCGCAACGCACCCCGTATCCAGTGCTGAAATCATTGAATGGGTTTTTGCCTGCTCCCATTGCTACCACGTCTCGAGTTGGTCAACGGGGCTTTAATGATGCAAGTTTACCAGTGTGCAATTGATGCTGGGTTTATCAAGGCCTGCCCAGAAATGATGATGATGAGGATGATGATACAAGAGCCAAAAACAACATGTGTGGACAAAATAAAATCCACATCAACGTGCAGACGACACCCCACCACGCTTTTGCAATAAAAGCACGACTTCACCCAGCATAAAATGGTCCTCCTTGGGGTACCGCTGCTGCAGCATGGCAGCCACATCGTCTGTCAGTACTGCACCCTCATCCGTCGGCAGGTTGGTGGCCATGATCAGCTGCATCTGTGGCAGTTCCTCACGCACCAATCGCATGACCTGCGAATACGTCATCCTATTCAAGTCATCATACTGCATCACATAGCTCACGACCCGTTCCACCAAACCAGGGCACTGTGCCATGCTGGAATTGACGAGTATTGCTGTAAACTGGTTGATATCGTACAGCACATGGCCCCAGTCTGGGATGACACTTCCATCATTGCGGTACCCTGTTGATGTGCTGCACCCAAGCTTGACCTCCCATTCCCTCACCATGCCCGGGTGTATATGATGGCCACGGGGGCCTGTCCATACAGGGTACCAGTTGAGATACAATACACCACCAGGCTGTGAACATGGGGTGTTGATTGTGTGCATAATTGGTAGGTTGCACATAGTACAGGGGTACAACCCAAATATTCCACCACCACCATACCCTCAACACGCGTTGTGCTTCTGTCAAGTACAACTTCATGTCTGCCACATGCTCCATCACATTCAAGCTAATCACATAATCAAACGATGCTGCAGGGAATGGCAACTGCTTGTTTGCAGGACCTAGTACCATGGCTACGTGGGAACCCAAGTTGGTGGTGACAGATGCAGGGGTAAAGGGGGGGGCAATGTTAAACCCCGTCACTGTGCCATTGGTGACATGCTGGGCCAGCAACAACATCTGTGAGTATGTATTGTGAGTGTGTGCTCTTGTAGGGTACATGAGTATATGTATATGAGAATATATCCCTCATGAGATATCGTGCCTGTTGTCCAGCTGGATCAGCACCATAATCGAGCACATCCCCATGCAGCGTCAGGCCATCCAGGGACACACGCATCGTATCGGATCGTGCAGATGGTGACCAATCTTGCCATCCCACCAAGTTGCCCTGTGCATGTGCACCAAGGGCTGCCAGCATGTTGCGCAAATTACGACGCTGATAGGTTGCTGCATTGGTCACCTCTGCAGGCGCACATTGCGCTTGCCTGTGGGTGGAGTTGTGTGCGTGTGTTGTACGTGATGTTGCATTGCTGGCACTCGAGCAGATCACATACTGTTGCACGGGGTGTACATAGGCAAGCCCGTGCGTGTCCCACACACAGTCCTCGGTACACCCATCCTCCTGCATGGGAGATGAAAAGGTGGTTCTTGCACAACAGTATGATGAGACATATGCAAGCTTCATACCCGTGGCGTGCAGGTGGGCATGTCTGCAGGCACAACGCTACATCCGGAATTGTCGTACGCAGGCACAATCCTCACACCGCCCACCAATTGCTGCCCTGCATGCACGCATTCTTCAACGTCCAACATCTTTGCACCAATTTCGGCGTTGAGCAAAGTCTTGCCTCGAGTAGGGAGCACGAGAGGGTGTGATTCATCAGCATGTCTCTTGACCGGGCCTACTAGCGTGAAAAACAGGACGACAATGAGGATGCAAATGATCAATGTTTCGATGCTGAACCGTTTGCCTTGCTGCTGCTTCGTCAAGGGCTGCCTCCGATGCATGGTGCTCATCGTGTTGAGTGTTTCCGTGCTATATCATTGTGTGTGTGTGTGTGTTATGGTGGTGCTCGACAGGCGATATAGACACCGTTGCAATCAGGGAAAATGTAGAGCACAACCTGAGAGCAAAAACACACCCCTCCTGGTACACACCACAACACACACACCCCTCAGTCATCCCTCCGCAAGCGTGCCAGTGCTGCCTCTTCTCGTTGCCGCCTGTCATCTCCACCCCTATACTTTTTCTTCAATCGACCATATTCGTCGTACATTTCCTTGTCATCGTTCTCATACTGCTCCCTACGCTTTCGTGCCTCTCGAATCTCCTCCTCATCATACTCTTTAAACCCACCCAATGCACCGTCACGGTTCATGTCCATGGTGCCAGGCTTGGGGGTGTTGCACATGTTGCACGTACCGCGACGCGCCCAGTTGACGTTGCCGCACCCTGTACATGTCCAATCACCTGGTGCAAACAACCCTGTGTGTATGGGGGGGTGAGTATTAAGTGCTCATGCATAGATCATACCATGCTCCATGTATACCACCAACATACCTACGGGACCCTGTGGAGCAGCTTGTACACGAGCACGATCACCACCGCGATCACTGCCAGCACCGCGATCACTACCGCCACGGTCACTACCGCCACGGTCACTGCCACCACCACGGTCACTGCCAGACAGCCCAGGTGGGCCCGGCATGCTAGGGGGGGCAGGTGGTGGTGCATCATACCCACCACCCCCACCACTGCCCGGTTTGGGCATGCCACATCGATTGCACTTGTCCCTCCGAGCAAAGTTGACATTGTTGCAACCAGGGCACGCCCAATCCCCATCTCGTGGCTGTTGGTGGTAGAGTGTTGGTGGAGTGAGTTGAGGAGCATCCAATAGCACCCAATCAATCACAATGCGCTCATACATCTTTGGGTCTTGGCGCACCGCCTCTGTCACCATAGCCGCCGCCTCCTCCTCCACGACCTCCACCATAGCCACCACCTCGTCCCCCATAGCCACCACTACCGCGGTCATCACGCCCACCATACCCTCCGCGATCATCACGCCCACCATACCCTCCGCGATCATCACGCCCACCATACCGGTCACCACCTCGATCGTTGTTGTACCCACGATCTGCATTTTTCCGTTGCGCAAGGCTCACACTCAATGTTGAACCTGTGACATGAATGGTCTTTGGATCCTGCTGTGCGCTGTTGACACCATCGCCCATCATCACACTACCTTTCCATTCTTTGTTGTTAAACCACTCTACAGCTGATCCAGCAGCAAATGGGTCTTCATATGAGACAGTGCCATCGCCCTTGAGGGCCCCAGTGGTTTTGTCACGATACAACCAAATCTTTGGCTTTGGGGGACGTGCCTTTTTGTCAAGCTTGAGCACGCCAATGCTGCCAAAATATTCTGCTATGTCCTCTTCTGTAATATCTTCTGGAAAGCCGGATATGTAGACAGTATCCGTATCTGGTACGTCGAAAGACATTTGATTGGAGGTGAATGAGGTTGGCTGTGGGGTTGCTTGTTGTTGTGAAGAGCTTGGAAATTGTTCTCATTCAAGTATTATGAATGTTTACGCAAAGATAATAAAAGAGCTCTATGTTTTTGTCAATTCTGCATCGACCTACATGACTGCCTGAAACTTGTAGCGAAAAGGTGCAAAGTTCATTTTCACATAAAAGTTACACAAGGGAGGATGATTAGAAACAGCACACTGCGTTGTTTACTTCTTGGCCTTTTGCAACTTGAGCACCTGCGAGAGTGTGTGGATGTGTGGACATGTGGACGTAGGTGTGTGTGTGGACGTACGTGTACACGCGTGAGCATGCATGTCTGCACAACACCCATGTTCCACAACCACATGTTTCAAAGGCCCATGCTCCCCTCCACGTCAAAGATACCGACAAAATATCCAACCACCCATACCTTTTTCACAATCTTCTGCTCCTCGACCAAGAATGCACGCACAATGCGTTCCCGCACAACCTTGTGAGACAAGCAGCCACCATAGATGCGGTTGATCTTCTTCTGGCGCTTGCTGATGGTGGCAAGCTCTTGGGGACGACGTGCAGGCAACTGTGGTGGAGATGTTGACGTAAATACAAGGCAGCAGTTGGCATGCTGCTGCCATGCATATTGCTGCTGTTATACACAGACAACCACAGTTTGCCACTCACAACTGTGCTATGCAAGCCATGGCGGCGGCTGATGCACCAAATACTCTGCACCCCTCTCAATCAACGTGCTACAACACCCCAGATTATTGAACATATGTAACACGTCACAATCACCCTGCAACTCCCTGCTCAACTCTCAAACCAGCTGTAATAATTCTCTGCACAAATGCTGCATCGTTCTCCCCCAACATACCCCAGCGAGCAGGGCACCAGTCACACCGCACACGGGATGCGATGTCTTCTTCTTTGGGTACTGCACAGTCAACTTGCCACCGGGGGTTCGCACCACACGGGTTTTGTTGGATTTTGTGGCATACGCATGGCGCCGTCTGTACGTCACACGCTGCACCATGGTTACTGTTGTGTGTTACTGCACAAACTGTTGGAAGAATTACACTATGCAAACGAAAAGGTGTGTGAAGTGAAAATTTTTGGGCACATCCTCGGGCCGGCGGCTGGCTACTCACTCACTCCATCACCTGACTAGGGGCAATTCTATTTAGAGCTTGGTTGGCACATCCAATGGGAGTCGATAGAGGTATCGTGACGTATCAAACTTGGCGCCCAACTGTGTGGGGTGGGGTGGGGGGGGGGGGGGGGGGGGGGGGGGGGGGTGATGGGGACAGGCACAACACTCCCTATATAGTAGCGAGCGTACGTTGGCGAGCTTGGTATAATAGTCGATAAAGTCTACCTCATAATCTGTGTGGGGCAGGTAACATCATATGATGACGATGCTCTCACATCACACCACTCTAGTGTCAAACCCCATCATCATTATCATCATCATCATCGTCGCACCTGTTCGTGTCACTGTGTTGCGGCTAATATCATACTTGCGCTTGAGCCCTGTATACACCTTGTCTGCTTCTGCAAAGCGTGCCTCCTCTGCAGTGGGGTTGGGTGCAGCAGCAGTAAACAGGACAAAGGTTGGTCGCTCCCAAAAAGGGGGCTTGGGTGTGAGGAATCCTGGACCATCACTGGGCTTGTACCCCAACTTGGACATGTATGCCTGGGGAGGACGCGTGGTGGTGAGTGCTGGAGGAACGTAGGGACGCAAGTCAAGGTGGGGTGCACAGCTGCTTTGAGAATTGATCATCGGTATAATCATGATGCCCATGATCATGATCATCATTCACGAGTATGATCACAATTCACAAGGCCCCCACACACCGTGATTTCTTCTACAGGGGCATCAAAGCTGGGCAACCCTGACGCGGCATCAGGCTCGGTGGCATCCAATCGACCCAATTGCAACGGAAACTCAGTGCCAAACTGCTCGGCAATAGTACGCCCACCACTTTCCAATGCAGCACGCTTGATCTTGATATCCACCCAACTCAATTCCGTTGCCACCTTGCCTGCAACCACGATGGTGTCTGCCCATGTGATGGGGGCTTGGCCAACACTGGCGGCACCCTCATCAATTGCTTGTTTGGCAGTGGTGAGTTTGGCAACCAGGGGCTTGAGGTCGGCGTATTCTGGGCGGTTGATCTCACCCCTGCGTGAGGGTGATGTGGGTGTATTCAACAGCAACATACAGTTGAAAGACATGCCATGCCATGTGATGATGCACACCAACATACGAGAGGATGATGGATCCATTGACGCCACCAGTGCCAGTATTCACGTTGTAGGATGCTGCATCTGCAAGCACCAATCGTACTGCAAGGGGAGCATCTTCAGGTGCAAGAACCTTTTTCAACTCTGCCACTGCACGACTCTGTGTGATGTGGTGGTGATTATACGCATGTGATGGGGATTATGAAACACAAGGTGTGCGTGAACAGACATGGATGCATACTCACACACAAAAAGCACACACCAGCATTTGCTTGCGTTGACCGGATTTCTGAAAGGAGGAAAGGTTGTCCACCTCGATGTATGATTGGGCAGCCATGCCGGGGGGGATCACCAGCCCCGACGTTGCCAACAACAGCCCACCTGTGTGTTGCCCACGATGTGTGTGTTGCACATGTGTGAGGCTGCTTGTGCATCTTGTACAGATGACAAACAATACCTGCAGTCCCCAGCAAGCCTGCACGACGAGATATGCTGTTGCCCACATCTGGGTTGGGTTGGGCTGATGCCATAATGCAGGAATGGCGTGCCCTTGTTGGGACGTTTGGTTTGCGAGGAGCTCGCAGGCTGCTGGCCACGTGGCCGAGTTGGGTGGTTATCACTGGCATGTTAGATCGGGTGAGGTGCGAGATGGAGGGAGATCTGGCCGTAGTTTTGGTGGGTTTCTGTAGCGCCTTGCACTGCAGCTACTGCGATGGTACGTGGTACGTATGTGTTTGAGGGTAGATTGTTGAGGGTGTTTTTTTTGTGTACAGTGTGGTGGGGAAAACACCAACTTTCATTTCCAACCTGATGTATCCATTGTATTCAGAGTGTAGTACTGATATAAAAACACACCAATAATAATAACACAATAACAAGCAAGCAGTTGGCGTAACAAGCGGTTGACGCAAATGGAACCATTCTACTCACGAACCGACCTGGAGTTGAGCACGCATGGTCCTGTGATAGCCAAGCTACAAAGAGCATTTGGATACATTCAACAGGCTGTGGATGCCGAGATTGGGAACGACACCAGAACAGGTACCTGAGATGAGGGTTACATACCCATCAACTCGCAGCTCATCACACCACACACGCCACATGCACAGCCACGCATGTAGACGAAAACGGCAAGGAGTGGCATGTGTTTGTCACATGGGTGCCTGATGTCCAGGAGCTGGTGGTGGTGTTTCAGGTATATGCCGTGTCATATGACCATACACTGTGACCATAACCATTGCGTGTTCTCCCTTCCACACACACACCCTTATCATTGCAGGGCCCACCCATGGATCCTGTAGCAGCAGCGCACGACGATGACCTCGTGTCAGTACCACTATTGGAAAAGTACATGCCCAACGCCCAGGTGTATGCACCATTTATGAATGTCTACACCCATCTCGTGCGTGCCATCACCAAGGGACGACCGTTTATTGAGCTGGTCACAAGCATGAGTGGTATGGCATGGTGAAGAAGTTGAACGAAAATGTATTGTACATGGTCCCTTGCTACACAGTTGCATCATAAAAAAAAAACAACGCCTCCCAATCATCATCCCCATCAACTTCATCATCCCCATCCAGGCACCACCCCGCCACGTCGCATCGTCCTCACCGGCATGCACACGGGTGCTGCCATTGCCACCATTGCCACCCCCTGTGTGCAGATCCTCTACCCAGCAGCCAATGTGCGATGCTGCACCTTTGGGAGCCCCCGTGTGGGAAATCGCACCTTTGCTCACGCAGTGCAGTGGCTAGCACAAATATCCTACCGTACTGTATTGCCAAGTGATCCAGTCCCAGAGGGGTTGCTTCCGGAGGGACTGTTGGTGCATGTGGAGCATGTTGTGGTGTTGGGGCATCGTGATTTTGCTGCAGCAACGTTGTTGCATCGACAGCATCGTGGCAGGTGTGTGTTTGTGTGTGTGTGTGTGTGTGTGTGTCTGGTGTGTATCTGTACACACATACACATTTATACATATACACATACACACACACACACACACCCCTTTATTGCACACACACACACAGCAAATCAGAGTCACACATTGACCCAGCAGTTGCAGATGATGCTCATGCAATGCACATGTATGCTGCTGCCCTTGATGTTGCACAACTGGTGCCCACACCCATCAAGGACACACTCATGGACAAAGCACTCGCGGTGTGTGTGTGTGTGTGTGTGTGTGTGTGTGTGTGTGTGTGCGTGCGTCTGTCTCTACCTCTGTGTGTGTGTGTGTGTGTGTGTGTGTGTGTGTGTGTGCGCGCGTCTGTCTCTACCTCTGTGTGTGTGTGTATGTGTGTATTTGTGTATTTGTGTTCCCTCTCATTTCCTCCCCTTTCTTTTCACAGACGGTCCCTGTGGAGCGACTGGAGTCTTTGTTTTTCGGCAAACCCACCCCATTAAAGAAGCAAACCTCAATACAAGAGGTCTGGCTGGAGGGTAGCGGATCAAGGTCAATAGGTGGGGGCTCCCTGACACACAGTGCATCCCAGGTGTGTGTGAGGGTGTGTGAGGATGTGTGTGTGTGTGTGTGTAAGGGTGTATGAGGATGTGGGTATTTTTGTTGTGTATATGTTGTATGTTGTACATGTCTTCACATCTTTATGTACATCATGTACAGAAGACCAATGTCTCCATGCAATCAAATGCCCAGTGCCAATGAACACAACAAATGAACACCACCCATGTGCATTACAAGGTGGTTTATCACATACCTACATAACAAGGTGGTTTATCACATACCTACACACAGGTATCAGATGAGCAGCAGGGGGGTGAGGAAGCACTGTTGACTCACATAGAGGCACAATTGGGGAGTGCACCTGTGGATGTGGTGCGTGTGGGAGATGAGGGGGGGGGGGGGGTGATGATCTGTGATGATCTGTGTGTGTTGAGCAGTGTGTGTATATCATGCTGTGCTCTCTGTGCACACACGTGTGCCTGTGTATATTGAGCAGGGAATGTGTGTGTGTGTGTGTGTGTGTGTGTATGCAAGCATGTGTGTATGCAAGCATGTGTGTAGACAAGGACAGTGTGGTATACAACCCTATGATGCACAATTGTAGCCATTGAAACAATAGAAACCAATAAAACAACATGCAGATTCCATGAAACAACAACACATGAAACAACAACACACAGGCAACAGGTGCAGGTGTGGAGGATGCGGCGCCCGTGCGTGCTGTGTTACTTGAGCAACAACACGCTGAGGAACAATGCATGCAGAGCATCCAACAAACATTTGCACATGGGGGAAATACAAGGGGCGATGATGCTGGTGAAGCTTCGTTTCATGGTCAACAAGCAGGTGGACAAGCGGTCAACAACGATGGGGAGAAGAAGCAGGAGGAGGGGGTTTCTGGTGGGGAGCAGGTGATGGACGACAGTCATGATAGTGTTGATTGGGATGAGGGGTTGTATGACATCATGCCAGGTACGCTGATGATGAGTGGAATGAATCCACTCAATTAGTGGATTGAGTGCGTGTACAGCATGTGCTTTGCAGGTTTGTTTTTTCCCCCACATCAGCGCACCCCATGTACCCCACCCCATATCGCACCACCCCATATCGCACCACCCCATATCGCACCACCCCATATCGCACCACCCCCTACTGCACCACCCCCTCCTTCACAGGGGATGATGGGTCTGTGATGGATGGTGAGAGTCAACAGGGGGAGGAAGCGTTGGGTGATGGGGGAGCAGCAGAGTGGTATGATGGGTCTGTGTCAGCTGAGGAGCAGCAGTTGGGGATGGTAGGTGTGTATATACTGGTGTGCACTGTGTAGGGGTGCACTGTGTGGTGTTGTGTGTGTACTGGTGTATGCGCATGGTGTTTGTTACGTATGATGATTGTGAATGCTGTTGTACGACACGGTGCAGACATTTTCACACACATACACATATATTCCCACACATATTCCCACACATATTCCCACACACATACACACACATATTCCCACATATATCTGCACCTTTTTCCTACACATAGTTGTTGATGAGGCACAAGGTGTGGCAGGCCCTCTACGTGGCCAAGGGTGCCTACTACCAAGACCCTCAGAAATTTGCACGCTGCTGTGGTGTTAAGCCTGATGCTGCTCGTGTGGTGAGGGACAAGCAGTATGATGCAAATGTATGGGTGATTGTGTTGTTTTGTGTTGTTGTTGTTGGTTCTCATACTCATCACCACCAACAACAACAACAACATCACCACCACTACACAGATGTGGGTTGCATGGCACAACAACACACTGGTGCTGACTGCAAGAGGCACAGTCACTGTCACTGCCATAGTGCAGGATCTGAGGTTTCTGTCAAGACAAATGCCTTGGCTCCCTTACTTTCCCAGTACGTTGATGTTACCTATTGTTGTTATCTGTCTTTCTCTCTCTGTGTGACCTGTTTTGCCGTACGCATCATACAACTAAAAAATAACACACACACACGTGCATACACACACACACACGCACGCACATACACACACACGCACACACACACACACACACATACCATCCCCTGTTCCCAGATGCACGCACACACATGGGCATCCTTGATAGTGTGCTTGCCCTCACTGTGGGGGGGAGTGATGGAAGCCCCAGTAAACTACAAAACGCAATTGACCAAGTGGTACCAGATGGTGTGGTGCCTCAGTACATACTCGCAACTGGGCATAGCCTGGGGGCTGGTGTGGCCCAACTCGGTACGTGAGGAGTGGCATGGGGTGGGGTGTGTGCTGGGGGAATGTTTGGGGATGGGGGAATGTGGAGGAGGGTGATGTTCGGTGATGTTCGGTGATGTATCGGTGATGTGTGGGTGGGTGTGTTGTGCTGAGTGTCACATGAGGGTATACACGTGTATGAGAATGTGTATGTATCTCGAAAAAATACAGCTCGTTGGTATACAGCTTACTGTAGTACAAGTATACATGTACAACATTGGTTATACTATGCAGCATTGGTAATTCCCCATTAATAATATATGTCCAACACAGTGGCAATGTGGGCTGCTATCAAATTTCCACTTGCAGATGTGCGTGTCGTTACATTTGGAGCACCCAGGTATGCACAGTGTCATGTTGACCAACAATATCATGTTGACCAACAAGGTGGTCATTCCCTGATACCATGCATCATGATCATCAACCAAACCCCTTCTTCTCCTCACCTCTTTACCCCGTTGTATCTACCACCTAGAATTGGCAACCTGCATTACCGTGAGGCATTCATGATGTTGGTGGGCAACAGCATTCGTGTGGTCAACCGTCGCGACTCATTGGTCAAACTTCCTCCCTCGGTGCGCAGTTCCCATTACACCCACGTGGATACCTGTTTGTGGCTCAACAAGCATATGACTGTACTGGGGCATGGGAGGCCATCCAATGTTGAGGCAACTGCATTCAACAACTTTGAACACTGTACGGGGGGGGGTGATTTGTGGGTGTGGGTGTGGGTGTCTGTGGAACAGCGGGATGCTCTCTTACTAGGAAAATGGTGCACCCTTTTTGGTAGTGCTCAGCTACATGAGCATGCTATCTATACCAATCCCACTTTTCAACAGATTTGTATGCCTACCTGCATGCGGTGGCGGTGCTCCTCCCATGCCCTCGTGGTCTTGATGATCTCGACCAGCCATGCCCCGAAGAGGATGCCAAATCCTTCAATAGCAAGATCAAGGCACAAGTACAGGCACTCAGGGCTGCACGTGCTGCGAAAAAGGAGAAAAAGGGAGGGGTCGGTGGGGTGATTGGGGTCGTTGGGCAGGTGGCCAAGGTCCCATTGGGGATTGTGGGTGGGGCGGTGGGGGCTGTGGGGCACGGTGTGCGAGGGCTGGCACGTACAGTGACGGGGGAGGGCAAGACCACAGAGGGCAAAGACAAACTGGGGGAGCAAGGGGGGTGATTTTCGGAAGAAAAGCAGCTTCAGGCCAAACTGCACCACTCTGGATCGCTCTGACACGAACCCGCTTTGCCTTTTTCTTTATAAAGTTTCGACAAAGCATCGCCACTTGCATATAACACGCGCTCCTCCGTTCTCCATCGCTTGCTGTATCGCAACGGCCACCGCCATTCGATAACTCCCCTCAAGATTTTCTCCGCAACTCAAGGCTCCGAAACTATGTTTAAGCCAACACTTCCTTCAAACGATGCGGCACGTTCTTTGATTGATGTGCAGTCAATGCTTGGTGAAGCCAAGGTATTCAGCAAGAACCTGAAAAAGTATCACGGATCCGTCACCAGGTTCTCCAAGGCGACAGGTATGCGGCGTACTCATAGATGTGGTGGGTATCACGTGGTGTACACACACAAGATCTCTCCATCCCTCAGACATGCTGCTGGTGGACGCGGGCAAAGTTGTCACGGGCACCTCTGGCACCACCATTGACAACATCCGCAGTGGGCTGCTCACAGAGCTCGAATCAGGCGTTCAAAAGCCCATGGCAGAGTGGCAAGGTACCTATGCAGCTGTAAAGCAGGATGCCAAAGCATTGGCCAAGCTTGCCAACTCGTATGGAAAGTGCGAGCACGCAATGATCGCAGCACAAGGTGTGTTTATTGTTGTTGTTGGAACATGTGGTTGTGGTATCTCATTCATGTTGGTACACCTTGATTCAACCATGAAAATCATCATGAAAATGAAACATACTTGTTCTACACTCAGGCAAGTGTGACAAGGGCCAACAAGCAGGCATACAAGAGGCCAAGCTCGCCAAGCTCACAGACAAGGCATCTGCACGGGCCACTGCATATGAGGTTGGTTTTGAGGGGATGAGTTTGATGTGTGATATGTATGGATGTGATACATGTACAATGTCCTTACAATCATACATGTTGTGTTGTGTGTGTATGCGCAACACACATGATCCACACCTCTCTTCGAAACACACACCCTACACAAATAGACACACACCACAACAGACGGCCAAGGTTGCGTATGAGTCAGCAGCACCATCAGTGGTCACCAAGTGCCAGCAGCTACTTCGCCAACGTGACATATTGCAAGTCAGCTTGTTCAGCACTTTTGCCATCTCTGGTGATGCACTGCAGCGTATGGTGACGTTGAGGCCAGATGTGGAGGTGGCATCAGACAATCACAGCGGCAAATTGCCAACGGATTTGAGCCTCCCTTTCAATCCTGAGTCACCATCTGCAGGCAGCAGCCCCTATGCAGAACCCCAAGCAAGCTATGCTCCCCCTGCCTACCTCAACAAGGGGACACCCTCTCCTGGGGCAATGTCCACCAGCACAGGCGTGAGTGTGTGACATGTGATGTTGACCATGATTGTTGTGTGTGATTTTGTGATTTTGTTTGCATACTCCATTGCGTGTGTAACCACGTCCCAATAACTGAACAAGTCTGCTGCATATCTACTCTTTCTCGATCATGCTGCAAACACATGCACGCTGCGTTGCTCCCCAGCGCACCCGACATGCTCCATTCACCGCCATGTGCTCCCATCGTGACGTGCATCCTGCCACCACACACCCTGCCCAGCAAAACACCACATGGCATCCAGCCTCAATCGCCCTCGCCGCTGCTGCATGTCTCTCTCTGTCCCTCAGCCCCCTGGTGAGCCCAGCCCATGCAGTGTCTGGTGGCAAGGGCATCTCCTCATCACTGGCGTTTAGTGATCAATCTGGGAAGGACCTCCGCGGGGTGCAGCTGACCAAGGCTGACTTACGAGGCACCAACTTCAGTAAGAGTGATTTGTCCAATTCTATATTGTTTGGGGCATTGGCTGAAGGTGCAGACTTTTCATTCTCCATTCTTCGCGAATCAGATTTGGAAGGGTACGAACTTTTTCCAAGGGGTGGGACGTCTTGTGTACACAGTGGTGTTTCACACACCTAGTTCCTGGTTTGTCACACCTTGTTGAGTCACACGTACTGGTGTCACAACACTGCTCTCACGTTGTTTCCCATGCCAACAGTGCCAACTTTTTCGATGCATCGCTTGAGGGTGCCATTCTGGAGGGTGCCCAGGTAGCAGGCACACGTTTTGGAGGGAAAATCAACATAAAGGACAGTGACTGGACAGATGTGCTGCTGCGCAAGGATGTTCGATTGGAACTGTGCCGTATAGCAACAGGGGTCAACCCTACGACGGGGGTCAACACTCGCGAGAGCCTGGGGTGCCAATAGAAACAAGGTAGATAGATAGAAACAAGTGGTTATGCTGTGTGCAGTATTGAAAAAAACGGTGGATAGTGCTGAGGGACGTGGTAGATCTGCTGAAGATTGATATAGTGCACGGAGAGAGAGGGTAAGAGTATGAAGAGAGTATGCTGTGTGGTGAAAAGTGGTGTTTTCTGGGTTGTTATTGCTGCTGAATACAAGGTGCATTGTGTGGTAACAAGACGTAGCTGTGGCGACAAGATGTAGCTGTGGCGACAAGATGTAGCTGTGGTGACAAGAAGGTAGCTTGCATGCAGCAACATGGGTGTTCCATGCAGCAACATGGCTGTTACAAGTTGGTGGGTTGTTCAGCCAGCAGGGCTTCAATATCAGCTTGCAATTGTGCACTATCAAATGTCATGTCATAGCGGTGCACTGCCTCTCCATCACGATTGACTAGAAATTTCTGTAGGAGGAAAAGAGAGGGGAGGAAAATAAAAAGAGGAAAACAAAAAGGAAAATAAAGGGGAGCTTGACAGGGAATCATGGTGATTCACACTACCCCAATGCAACACCAGCACCCCCCACAAGGACACAATGACATCCCCCACAGAGACAATGACAAATATAATTGACAAATAATGCATCCATTCAACCTCCTCCCTCTTCCCACGCACCACAAAGTTCCATTGAATATCCCCTGCATCATGTTGCTGACCACGGGACGCCATTTGAGTCTGTTGGGTGCAATGGTGCTCATGGGTGCAGTGGTGGTAGAGGGTGCAATGGTGCTCATGGGTGCAGTGGTGGTAGAGGGTGATACAGTGTTGGCAGAGGGTGTACAGTGTTGCTCATGTTATGCTATTGGGTATAGCATGATGGAAGGGATGGTATAATGCAAAACAACAACAATGCAAAACAACACAGCACACCTTGAGCATGGTATACACGGCAGCAGCATTTGCACCATTCACGTCAACTTTGCCCATGATGGGAAATGTGGCTGCATACTGCTGTGCTGCAAAGTGCACAATTTCATCATGGGCACCTGGTTCTTGTGACCCAAATTGATTGCAGGGAAATGCAATAACCTGTGTGTGTGTGTGTGTGGTGAGAATGTGATGAGGTTTCGTGATTATTGAGTGTAGAAGGCTCAGGTGACGTAGGGGCTGTGGTGTGTAGATACTAAGCATACACACAAATGGAAACAAACCCCATACACAACAACAACAAAAACAACAACAAAAACATCGCACACCTGAAACCCCTGGTGTTTGTATTGTTCATGCAGCGCAACAAGCCCCCTGTAATTGCTGTCAGTGTACCCACACTGCGATGCCACATTCACCACCAACGACACCGTCCCTGCGTATTTTGTGAGTGCCATCATGCCACCAGTGCCATCAGGGACTGCCAAGGTGTAGATACCTCTTGGTGGTGGGTGTTGAGGTACCACCGAGTGTTGGGTGACAACTGGGGAGTGCTGGGGCTGTTGTGTGGTGTCTGTGCGTGTGGTGTCTGTGTGTGTGGTGTCTGTGTGTGTGGTGTCTGTGTGTGTGGTGTCCGTGTGTGTGTCAAGGGTGTCGTGCACTGCAGGGGTATCCTGTACGCTGCTGTGCTGTGCCTCGCCTTGTGTGTGTGTCACCGCAACATCATGCTGCTGCTGCTGTTGTTGTGATGGATCCTCATCCACCGCATCTATATGCTTCCTCTCCAGCAGCCCATCTTCTATGTGATCACGATACTGGTGATGAATATTGGTTAGCGGTCTATGTGGTGGGGGCTCATGATGTGTTGTTCCCGCTGCTTCGAGAGCGTGATTGATCACGGCATCTACAGTGCCATGCACCACGGGCGTGTCTTCTAAAACATCAAAGGCCCCTGGTGGTGTTTCTGCTTGAATGAGGTGTAGAAAGCCTACAGCTGCCCACCATGTGCCCATCATGATGGCAAGCAATGCAAATGCTCTGTGGAGGACAGTGTTTTATGTGGTGTTTTCTGTCCACGGGTGTGTTTTGTTATGGACGGTTGTGCGTGGACAGGGGGGTGTAGCAAGATGGATGTCCCTGTGCACAGGCAACATACGCTAGAAATCGTGATGCTGGTTGTTGCTTGCGGCGTGGTCTTGGCAGGCCATTGCTTGTGAGTGGCAACTCTGACGATGATGACTTCCCACGTCGCATTATGGCAGACCTAGATCTGCCCAAGATGGATTCGTTTTCTACCGTCAGCAGTACATTTCAAGCAAGGTCGTGCGTAAAGGTCATGCTGTGTCGACTGTGTTGCTGCAACAGTTGATCATGACCATCTTCTGTTGACCTTGGCTAGTGCATAGTGGTTGTGTGGTACTTGTATAGTGCGCGCGCGTGTGTGTGGTGAAATATACAGCACAGCAACACTGCAATTAGACTGTGTTGTCAAAGTAACTGTGTTGTCAAAGTAATTGTATTTGTCACACGGTTAACCCGGGGTGGGGGGTGTCAGTCATAGTCGTGAGCATTGACCCAGTCATGCACGTGCTTACATGCACATATCATGCTGGTGGACTGCAGCATGCCATGATGAGTGCATTGCAAACCATCCCAAAGCAGGAGGGCGCCCACACCTCGATCAAGCATGATAAGCGATTTCACATTTTCCTTTCACAAACAAACAATGACAGCAAAGTAACGCATAGTAAAGTAACAGCACCCCCACAATCACCCCACAACAGCACATCAGCACTAGCTTGTTTTGATCTACTACCAAACATTACGATGGCACAAGTTATGGCCTCCAAAGGTGGTCTAGGCCTCACTGCACAGGACATGGTACGATATAGCAGCGACAGATTGTGTAGGCACCACCGTTTGCTGCACATCAACGGCCATCTATCACGATGACGTGCTTTTCGCCCTGACAGGAGGCATCTAGGCTCGTCTTCGTGTCTGTCAAAGATGCAAAACCACGCAGGTTGGTGATGATCAGCTGTTTTGCAACCTTATGCATCAACACTGTACATCAACATCTCGCCCCCATCCCATCGCAGGAAGGTGGCGGTGCCTGTGCCAGACAGCTTGAGCTGGCAGCAGTTTTTGCACCAGGTGATAGCACACCATGGTGATGAATGCTGTGTATACACTGGGGTCATGGGTACACATGTTGTTTCATCCCCCAACAGGTACAACAAAAGCTCAAGCTCTCCTCCATTGATAGCATCTACCTCGCATCGGTATGCGTCGTGGTTTGGTTTGTTTCTCATAGGCAGGCAATGGGCATATGATTGTGCATATGCTCAACACCACATGCTCAACAACCACATGCTCAACAACACAGACTGGTGAGCGTGTCACAAGTCTAGAGGCACTGCAAGACATTGATGAGCTGCAAGTGGTAGAGGTATGTCTTAGATTCGTAGAGCATGCATTCGTAGAGAGCATCATACTGAACATGCATGCATTGTACCATTGTGTATGTCGTGACACACATTGCTGCGACCACCATACACACCATCATACACATTACAAAAACGACACAGGGTGCAGTAGCAGGAAGCACCACCACCACAAATGGTGTGTATGCAGGCAATGGGTCAGCAGCAGCAGCCTATCCCAGGGATAATGGGGGTCATGTGACCATTGCACTTGCACCATCAGGCTCGCAACTGGTACATCATTGCTGGGTGGTCTTGGGTGTATTGTTGGGTGTTGGTGTTGTGTATATTGTTGTATGTATTGTTGTGTATGTTGTGTGTTTGTATTGCGTACATCATGTGTTTGGTTGTGTGTTTGGTTTTTGTTGTTGTTTCTTTCACATTCCCCACACACATGCATACTCCTCACACACACACGCACCCTCCTCACACACACACACACACACAGGAATCAAAGCACCCAGTAGCAGCAGCAGACACAGGCACCACTGGAAACACACTGGATGTTGATAGCGATGCTGATGCCAAGTATATCAAGCGCAACAACATGTTGAGGCGCACCTTGCAAAGTATGTTTCCTGCTGCATTTGCTCCCACCTTGCCCGTCACATCAAAGTATGTTGTTGGGTGGGGATGTTGAGTATGTGGTGTGAGTATGTCGTGAGAGTATGTGGTGTGAGTATGTCGTGAGAGTATGTGGTGTGAGTATGTGGTGTGAGTATGTGGTGTGATACTCTGATGTTGTGAGGTAGTAATATGTTGGATAAGAGTATGATTTGCGTGTGTATTGTTGTACAGCGGTTGTTATTTCCGCGAGTACAATATGTGTTATTGTGCACCTCAACACATGAGGCACATGACATGCTCTACATGCCCATGTATGTTATCTTTTTCTCATGATATCACACCCTCTTATTCCCACAGAGATGTACACAAAGATGCAGGTTCCACCCCACATGATGTCTCAAGGAACGTCCGGCGAAGGTCATCACGTGGCAAAGCCAGACCTGGTGGCCGTGGCCGCCTGATTGCGCTTGTGCTGCTGGTTGTGAGTGCCATGCTGATGATGTTGTATGTGTTTAAACGCACTGCACTGCCAGATCTGCGTGGTTAAAAGCGGTGTGTGTGGCCAACGTGGTGGGTGGGACAGGTGGTGTGTGTATAGTAGGTATCTGCACTTGTATGCCACCTCACTTGTATGCCACCTGCACTTGTATGGCTGCACAGTGGCTGTCGTTTTGTATGTGGGTGTTTTATGTGCGTGTCCACACCGCCCATCTTGTCTACCCGTGTACCATTCAATATGTTGTTCTATGATGATGATTGTGATGAAACAACGTAGTCTGAAAACCACCACCACCACCTCATGTATATACATGGTATGATTATTTCCTTGTTGCATACATTCGTTGTGCAGTGATGACATAACCAACGTGGGCTGGTGCCTCGATAAACAAAACTGGTGCACCAGCAACCACATACTCAAAAAGGAGGGGTATTTGGTAAAGAAAACAAGTCGAACATGCAACATCAAGCTCCTTTACTGCTAGGTGGGTGCGTGCGCAACAACCATGGTGACACCCATGTAGATATCCATGGTGATACCCATGGTGATACCACAGGCACTTTCAGAAACATGCATGGTCTTGGCTTCATAACAACACCCATGCAGCTCCCCTGTTTTTCCAACCCACATCTTCCATCGGTATTCATTCTTCATGACACGTCTTCCACATTCATTCTTCATGACACCTCTTCCATATTCATTCTTCATGACACCTTGTCCTTAATCATTCTTCATGACACCTTGTCCTTAATCATTCTTCAACCCATACATTGCATTGAGACTCTCTCTGTACGCGCAGTCCATGTGCAGCTGCACTTACGCACCATGTACACATTTTACACCCACACCCTACACCCCCTACATCCTACACCCCCTACATCCTACACCCCCTACATCCTACACCCACACCCTAACCCCTCACTATGCTGCAGCCACATCTGGTGCGACTGGCAGCACATGGTCAAAGCGTCGTCGCAGTGCCATGGCAGTCAATGTTTGTGGGTGTTCCTTGTCTACTTGGTGTTCATCATCATATTTGCTCCATTGCTTGGCGAGTCTGCTTTTCACTGCTGGTGCAAAGTCTGGGTGGGATGCCTGGGGGGGGGGAAGTTGTGCATATTGTGAGGGGGAAGTTGTGCATGTTGTAAGGGAGTGTAGCGAACCAGGGAGTACATGAGCAGGGGGGTAATATGATAAGCAATTAAGTGTATGATGAGCGGGGGGGTATGTGATAAGCACAGGATGTATGATGAGCAGAGGAGTGTAAAGGTGTAGTACACAATTGTTGTGGGCAAGACCATGTACATGCACATGTGTCAAGCACAATGTGTGCATATACATGTGTGAATATACCACACACATGACAAACCAATAACACATACCTTGCTGTACATGGCATCAGGCACTGTTGCAATAAACCAAAAGACACCTTGATTGGTGGGTACTGCCTCCCCATCCAGTTGCAATTGACCCTGTGGTGATAGGTGGTGATTCCCACACACATGAACACATGACACAGAATACCATGACACTCATTGCATCACCACACCATTCACCAGCACCACACCATACACCAGCACCACACCTGTTCAGACAGCACATTGTTAAACACGGGCAAGAGCCCAGGGTGCACTCGCTCAACCTCTGACACCACCAATGCACCCGCAGGACACGACTTGAAAAACACTGCCAACTCCTTTTGCAGTTTTCCCCTTGCGCTAGGTGGCACTGAAAACCACTCTGTACCACGTATGAGCTTGGTGCACTCCCCACCACAACGACCGAGGACGCGATCGTGAAGCTTGGTGGTGATGGTGCTGATGAGGGATGTGGGGGCTGCCAAGACAACAGCCGTGGCCTGTAGAATGGCGATGGTGGTTATTTGGTGGTATGAGGTGGATACAACATGTACAACCAAGCATTGTTGCTCCTACAACATGTACAACCAAGCATTGTAATCCTTTGTGCACATCTGGTGTGTGTGCCATCACAGACACACACCCATCACCACACCAACACACCTTGGTGGGGTGATCTGGGTCTACTGTACCTGGCTGCACACCCTGGAGCACTGCCTGCCAGTGTGGATCATCACGCACCAACCCCTTGAGGGTGTGGGGGCCCAGCTGCTGGGCACATATTGATCCCTGTGAGTGTTAGTATGGGTGAGAGTGTGTCACATACACATGTACATACTCTATGCTGCTCAACAAACACGAAAAAAGCAGCATGATCATGTGGTCAATGCCACATGATGGTCAATGCCACATGATGGTCAATACCACATGATGGTCAATGCCACATGACCGTACATCAATCCCAAACATCCCCATTAACACCCTACCGTGGTGAAGTAGGCCACACCACGTTGCCATTGCACAGTACCCCACTGCACAGCATGCTCCACCCAATACTGTACCTCCCTATACACCATCTGCATTGTTTCTACAACCAAACCCCACCAGCGTTGTGCATTGCTGATGGTATCTTGTGTATAGGGTCCAGTCGTCGTGATCACATGCTCCCACGCATGCACCACGTGGGTCCTCACACCATCAGTATATGGCGCGATGTGCGAGTGCACTGTTGCCCAATGCTGCCCCACATGTGTTGTAAACGTATGCATATGTGCAGCTGCTTTTGTGTGCACATGCTCCACGTGCCCCATCAGTGTGGCTTTGAGATGCGCGTGCTGTGGCTGCTGCAACAACACCGCAGCACCAAGTACACCACCAACGAGCACCACCAGCAGATTGGCAAGAAGCAACCGCTGTGGACTGCGATACCATGGCAAGGCTGATGTTGTAGGGGATGTGGATGTCCGAGCAGCTGCAAGGCGTGTCGGTCGTGTAGTGGCGCCTCGTGTGCGGGTGGTGGCCTTGGGTGGTGTGCTTGTGGGCGTGTCTGCGAGTGCATGTCCCTATGTGGGGGGTGTATGGATATTGCACAAGACACAATTGTACAATTAATGTGTCCCCACAACACCGCCCCACCTTGCGGGGCAGCGGTGACTGCACAGCATCTGCAAAAGCTGCAACCGTTGACTTGACCTAATGAGTAGGTATGGTGATCCATGTGTGATGGTGGAATACAACACAGTGGGACAATCACAGGTCAACCATCAACCTTGGGGGCACGTGATGGAGCAGCTTTTGATGCTGCTGGTTTGCTTGGTGCTGCGGTAGGTGGTGCTTCTGCTGCAATACTCTCTTTCAGACGCTCTACAAGCTCTGATGCTTTGCCAGTGGCTTTTAGATTTCTCGCCTTGCATTGCACTTGCAAGTCTCGGTACGACAGCCCGTCAACGTCTTGCAGCGTCAACAGGGCCATTTCTTAGATACTGACGATGTAAAGTGAATTGAATAACTGCAGCTTGGTTGAGCTGATGTTGTGGATCGGTGCAGTTTGTGATGGATGATGGTCAGCTACCCGTGATTGTACCCGTGATTGTCCGTGCTTGTTGTTACAGGTTGTGTGCACGCAAACACGCAATCGACACTATTCGTTGTGCATATATGTCCATGTGAAAAAAATGATAATTGACCACCGCAGAGGGACCTGCCACAACAACAAGTCTCACGAGCGCACCGCCGCATTAAGCACTGGTAGCCACAGGAGTCGCAGTACTAAGGGGGTCAGCAAATAAAACAGCACACGCCACCCTGGCAACTGCACCATGATTTTCTCCAGCAAGATCTGTTCCTCGTGCCGAACAACCTGCCAGGTTCCGGGTGCCGACTGACCTTGCACGTCCAGCAGCACATGCACATGCATAGTGATTGTGGGGATAAAGTACAGCACCCACGCTGTGTATTGGATCTGGAACAGTATGCGTTGGTTGTCGTGACGGGTGCTGATCACTCGTTTGGTGATGGCGACGTTTTGTGGCCGACACACTGCCTGTGTCACCTGCCACCATTTGGTGACGTTGTGCACCCCCTCTGCATCGCACATGATGCCCTGAATACTGGCATCGTTGCTGTATGTCCTGTGTTTTGGCAGGGAACAATTTGTGCAGATTCATGCCGATATGCAAAAAAAACCTCCTGTTTCAAACAATGACCTGCGCACAGTCTCATGCACGTCATCACATGTGCCAGTGAGCAGTGCCACGTATGCAGCTTCCACGTTGGCAAGCTGATCGTCCCCCATGTCGCTGATCAATTCACGCACAAAGAATTGCACTGTTGTTACCAGACGCCGTGGGAAAAATCGTTGCTTCCCTCCACACACACACACACACTTTATGCCCAACAAAAAGCACCGTCCAAAAAAAACAGTTTGCTCAATATAAAACAAAAGTCACTGTCGCGCGTACACTCTCAATACACACGCACACAATATACCGTCTTCATCAACACCATAGTACAACACTTCACAACAGCTGCGGCAGCACGTGGGTGCTCTTGCGCGCGTTTCGTTGCAGCCCACCACCTCGCAATCCCTGTGGCGGCATGGATGATGAGGGCCCCGCACTGTTGGCACGCTGCTGCATACGTCGCAGATCACGCAACCATCTATGCAGTTCCTTGGGCCGCAGGACAATCTTCCCAACAGCAGCGTCCCCGCCATATCGAATACCCAAGTTGCGCAGGATTCCTGTGGTGGATGATGATCATGATGATGATCATCCACAGTTCACACACAACGTATCGTTGGCATTCACACACCCACACACCTGCAACACCCAATGCTGTAGCCTCCCCTGCGCTTCCCTGCACACCACCCTCATACGCCTCCTCCACCCCCTTGGTGCTCACCCCCATGCCCGCATCCCGATCCTCCTCCTCATCCCGACATGCATAGCTCGGCCAAAACACATCCCGAGGGTGATATGCTGGCACCAGCAGTGTCACAGGGGAACTAAGGTGTTTGAGAGACCCCGCCCTTCTCTGCAGTGCATTGAGCACAGCGAGGAGGTACACCTCTGCAACCCCGGGTGGCATGCCGCGCATGTCCACTTGTGTGTTGCCGTCCAGCTTGAATTGAGGGAGGGCGCCACTGAAAATGGCAGCTTCTAGAAGTGTGACTGCTCGTGGGTCAAACAGAGCCTCTGGTGTTTTCGACTGTCTCCGCCGACGTTGGGTGGTGGTGGCGGTGGTTGGGGTGGCGGTGGGGGGGGGTGTGCGCATGGCAATTGGTTCGTAATCCTGCGTTGAGAATGGAGAGTTGGTGTGTTGTGTTGTGTGGGTGTGTTCATAATACAACTCTTATAAGTACTCACATCAATGTTGCAATGTGGCACCACCACAACCCCCCACATCCACACATACATCCCCTCACATCCACCACCCCAACACAAACACGTACCAGCCCCCAAGGCATGCTACTGCTATCCTGTGCATCCGCCTTGTTCGGCTGCCTCAAACACGCCAACAGTCGATCCAACACACGCATGCTCGGGTGCATACCAGCCGTCAACGCCTCCCTATACACCGCTACTGCCCTCGACACCCACTTACTGCGAGAACAATCATACACCCCTTGCTTTGAGGTTGCTGGTGTGGTGCCGTTGCTCAGCAGGGAGAGCAGGGTGCGACCCTCTTGCTGCTGTGAGCGGTCGATGGCGAGGGGGGAGTGGGGGGCCTCTTCGGGGGCCCGGGGGGGGTAGCCACCGGGGGTCCAGCTGGCACGCAACCTATATTGGTGGGCTCTATGTTTTATTCTTTTCTTTTTCGAGTGTGCATGTGTGTGTGCATGTGCATGAGTGGGTGTGTTGTCCCTTTGAATACATACAATCACCACACCCCCATACCTATTGTAACACAACCGCAACAAAATGAAACAATGACTTTCCTCCATTTTCACCCCTCGCTCCTTCATCACCCGCACCACCTCAAACGCAAGCTCTGCAGCATCCACCCGCTGACACGTGTTGAGCACTGCTGCATACGTCACTGCATCTGGCTGGACCCCCACCCGCATCATGTCTGCGAGGAGCGACACTACCTCCCCCAGGCGACATGCCCTTGCATAGGCGTTGAGGAGGCTGTTGCATGCTTGTATGGAGGGGCATATGCCCTGGGTGCGGGCGCTGTCATAGGCTGCACGGGCTGCTGAGAGGTCACCATTGAGGGTGCATGCCAGTATGACTGCAGAGTGGGTTTCCTGTGTGAGGGTGGTGGGGGGGGTGGGATGTGTAGAGGTGGGTTGGTGTGCTGTGTTGGGTGAGAGCACCCCTCTTTATGTACATCATGCTGATCATGACATGCACAACCATACACAAATCATACATACATCAAACACAACCATAATTCAGCAACAAGTACAATGCGCACCACCACACTGTCATGATACCCTCCCCTACTTCTTTTCCCCCCTCTTCTTTCCCCCGTCTCCTTACCCCCCCTCTCCTTTCACACCTGACTAGGAGCAACCCCCTGTGCCTCCATGCTCCCCTGTAAGTCAAACACCAACTGAAGCTGACCTGCCCTGCCTGCTGCTATCATCAGTGAACCAAACAGTAGGGCATCTGGCTTGACACAGTGCCTGTGTTTGTGTGGTGGTGGTGGTGGTGGTGGACTTGAAATGTGTGTAGGGTTTTGGAGGAGGGTGTATGTGTGTATGTGCTTTTTGTATGTGTACATGTACATACATACGCATCTGCACAAAAAACATGCACGAAAACCACAATCTCCCCCCACCACAACCTCCCACCACAACCTCCCACCACAACACATACCGCCGTGAGTCATGGTATATCTCCAGTGCAGTGTCAATGTCAGTGGGACTCGCCTTGGAACACGCCCCTATCGCTGCTGCATACAGCTGAATACACCCCGTCACACCCGCCTTCAGTGCTAGGTGGTACATATCCAATGCCAAATCCGTTCGCCCTACCCGAGCGCATGCGTCCACCAGACTGACATACGTCACACCATCCCCCTCGCATTTTTCAGTGTGCATGTCCCGCACCACCTGCATTGCTCGGTCTAGCATGCCAGTGCACCCGGCGGCCTTTATGAGGGCGTTCCACACAGCTGTGTCCGGGGTGATGTGCATGCGGTACATGTCGTCCAACACAGCAAATGCACGTTCCATGAGGACAATTTGGTGGCGGCGGTCGGCGCTGGTGTTGCGTTCTATGGCACGCGTGCAGCAGGAAATCAGTGCAGAGCATGTGTGACTGTCAATCTGGGTGGGGGTGGGGGTGAACAGATGGAATATATATAGGATGGTGGGAATAGGGGTCACAGGCAGTGTGATGACATGCTTGTGTACATATGCATATGCTTGTGTACTTATGCATATGCTTGTGTACTTATGCATATGCTTGTATACATGTACACAAGTACATGTACACGCATACACACATGACTCAACACAGTTCACTCATGTACACACACACCCCACCACATCACACCCCACCACACACCTTGACCCGATCTTGTTTCATGTCAGCATACAACTCGAATGCCTGCTCCACTGCACCTACTCGAGCACATGCCGTGATGAGGTTGGTGTATAAACGTGTGTCAAGCTTACCACCTGTGTGTGGTGAGGGGACGCGTGTATGGTGAGGGGACATGTGTATGAGGGATACACACACACCCATGCATACACACACCCACTACAAACACGCGCACACACACACACACACACACACACACACAAACACAACACACACACTCCACATCCCACGTACCAGTAGACACCAGCATATCAGCAGCAGCCATAGCTCCCCTCAAGTCCTTGGCAGCCACACACACAGACACCAACATATTGTACGTGCGAGTATCTACATACTGCCTGGGGAGCACTTGCACAAAGCGGAATGCTTGTTTGACTGCTTTGCGTTGTGCTGCTGCCTTTAGGAAGTGTCTATGCCTCAACCTTGGGGGGGGGGAGAGTGGTGGTGGTGTGTGTGTTGGTGGTTTTTGTGTGTATGAGTGGGTGGGTGGTTGTGTAGAAAATGTATGATGTGCAGGGTTGTGTGTGATGGCCATCATAATGCGTATAATCCCCCCCCCCTCCCCCCCCCACACACAACCACACACCCCACCCACAAACTCACTCGTACCTCTGCAGCACATCATGTCGTCCCCCCTTTACAATCTCCTCCACCAACCGCTTGGCCTTTTCCAGCTGACCCAGCCTTGCCAAATCACTAAACGACCGCAGCAGAAACAGCGACTCTGCACAACCCACATCCACACGTTTCCGAGGTCGACCCACCTCAGGTGTTGCGGTGTCACCCGGCACACCCACTGTCTGTGTGTAGGAGGAGGAGGAAGACCCAGGCACTCCGGCCTGCCCAGGGAGTGGGGGTAGATCTGTATGCAAATCGGTATCCCAATCACCCTCATCATCCACGTCGTCATCCAGAAAGCTGCGGGGCAAGGGGGGCGCCATGTGGGACAATCGACCGACGTACGTGGATGCCATGCGCTCCACGTCGGTGCCACCATGCACGATGTGGGTTGTGGGATGGGGTGGACCCTCTGCACGCACAAATCCTGCTGCGGATACAGGGGCGTTGATGAGCATGCTGCTGCTGCGGACGCTGCGAGTGCGGGCGTGGCGCTTGCTGGTGGGGGATGAGGGGGGGGATGAGCCGAATGTGGTGGGGGCGTCGCTCCCCGAGGCACGCAGCGCTGTTGATGATGTGGAGGGGGGTGCGTCGGGAGGGGGGGTGACGTCTGCCACGTCGCTGCCAAAGTGAAAGGTGGTGGAGCCATCGCTGGATGTCTCAATGTGCACGACCTCGCCCGACTGTGATGCAAACACCTCTGGTTGTGGTGTTGACAGCGAAACTTCTTGCTGAGACACGGATGCATCGTCTGTCGTGGTTGGTGTTGTTGCCACCCTGTGTGGTTGGTGTGTGGTGGTTGGGCGTGATCGGGATCTCGGGGGGTTTGGTGTACATGTGTACCCACCAAAGACGCCCAAATGCACTCCCATAGCAACACAACACCATATAAAGGCTATCACAACTCGTTTGACTGACAAAACATGCCAGTACTGCCCAGTAATACGCTGAATGCGGCGGCATGGCCACCAAAAAACACACGCCAATGCATGTCGTGACACATCAACGTACCTTGGCATGCATGCAATGTGTACCCCACATCGGGAGTGCGGATGTCTCTTGGCTGCAAGAGCCAAAGTGCGTTCAATGCCTTGACATGTCAACACAGCCTCTCGGCGAGCCACAATATTAGTGGGCTGCATGCTTGGAGACTGCACAGTGGGCACAATGGCCCGTGTGTGACACTAGTGGCACATACGAGTCGACACTAGTTTACTGTCTCGATGCTGGCTGGAAAAAAGTGTGTGCTCGTTGTGGGCGTGTCTGTTGCGTCGAGATCAAATATGTCACACGAGGTTGGGTATTGCGAGAAAATACGTAGATAGTCAGTAAGTTGTGGTTGGTATCATTGGGTACTTGGCAACTCACCGTCCACCAACAACTCCCCCTGCACATAGGTCGTCACACCAGGCTCTCCCACACTTGCAATCCCAACCTGCACTTGCTGCACGTCTTCCCATTCCACCTCGCCAGCATGTGCTGTCGCCTTCACCGCTGCAGCCGCTGCCTGCATCTCCTGTTGTGATGCCGCCTGTTGTGCTGGTGCGCCCCCCATGGCTGCCTGCACTGGGTTGCTCAATGCTGTTGTTGGAGGTGGTATATGTGGTTCTAGGACATGCATGCACAACAAGTGGCAGACACACTTTAGCAGCAAGATCACAAGAGTAACACAACAGTTACTCTTTGGGTGCACCCCCCACACACAACCCACCTTTACAAACACAACCCACCTTTAAACCCGCTCCGATAATAGGAAAGCTGTGATTGATCCCATTGAGGCACGAGGTATTGGTTTTCAGGGTCCCTTGCCCAATACTGCCCCGTCACCCTATCATAGTCAAACACCGTATCACCGATTTGCCCTGCTGCTTTATTGCGCACTTTTCGTACCAACACCTGCACTGCATTGAGGCCCAGCTCAGACTGTTCATCACGCACACGGTGTACCACGATGCCGTTGTCGCATTTGTTGATGAAGTGGGCGCTGCCGCTGATGTCGTACAGGTTGGGGGGGTCCCCCTTCCATGACTGCAGTTGTTTGGGGTGGGCGACAAACCACACGTGCACGTCATATCTGGGTGGGTGGGCAGGGGGGTGTTGGAATGATACACACATGTGTGTGTGTGTGTGTGTGTGTGTGTGTGTGTGTGTGTGTGTGTGTGTGTGTGTGCGTGTGCCAAGTATGTAGACACAGCGTGGTTTGTGGGTGTGGTTTGTGGGTGGTTTGTGGGTGTTGTCGAGTGTCTGTATGCAATGGATGTATGCAATGGATGTGCAACATAGGTGTATGCAATGAATGTATACGTACTTTTGTGCAAAGCGTTTGACCTCTGATAACATTTTGCTCACGTATTCTGTTTCTGTTTGACTTGATGGACGTTGATGGTCAAGCTCATTGTAGGGGTCGATGACGAGGCCCCGGATACCATGCCTGTTGGAAATGAAAGGGGGGAGGGGGTTGTGGGAGAAGAGGGTATGTGCATGTACATGACAACAATGAACAGTTGGTACATTGATAGTGAACCCACCCATTCAGTTTGTGCTCCTCATTTTTGGTACCCTCCCTCCCCCAATTCCCCCCCTCTCATTTCCCCTCCCACCCCATTTCTCCCCCTCTCATTTCCCCTCCCACCCCATTTCTCCCCCTCTCATTTCCCCTCCCACACCATTTCTTCTCCCACCCCATTTCTCCCCTCTCAGTTCCCGCCGCCATACCTGAACACAGCCTTGGCAGCCCTATCAAGCACCCACTTGATGGATGGCAGCTCATCATCCTCATATCGTATCACAAAGAACCGGTTGGAAATCCATCGTAAACCACGCTCCACCTAGATAGGGGGTTGTTGGTATTATTTTGTGTATAGGTGGAGGTGGGTGGAGGGTGTTATGTGGTTGTGTGCATCCTTGTGTATACACGCCTGCATGTGCACACACACACACAAGCACCGCTCACAAGGATGATCATGACAAGTGTGTGTCACATCAAGTCACCATCTCCAAATCCCCACCACCTAATCCGTACCTCTTCCCATTGCATGCGTGGTATGTTGGTGGCATAGGGTGCATCGAAAAAGGGTTTGCGAATGGTCTTTTCTAGCAATTGCCGTGCATGATCACGAACCTGAGGGTGGTCAACATGCTGATGAACTATTTTGATTCAACATTATGATCAACTGCTGGTTGATGAATATGGTCAACATTATGGTCAACATGATGGTCAACATGATGGTCAATTTGCCAGTCACACAACATGAACACACAACCCATACGAAACCCATCACCCAACAAACACACACACCTTCTTCTCCATGGAGCACACAGCAAATGCCCACCCATGATGGTATGCCATGTTGACCAGCAGTGCATCAATCCACTCACTCTTACCACTATTGGGCACACCAGTGACAATGGTCAGCTCACCAGGGACCACCTGTGTACATGAGGGTGTGTGTACATGAACGACCATGTGTACATGAGGGTGTGTGTAATGAGGGTGTGTGTACATGAGGGTGTGTGTAATGAGGGTGTGTGTACATGAGGGTGTGTGTAATGAGGGTGTGTGTACATGAGGGTGTGTGTACATGATAGTGTGTACATAACCATGTGTATATGACCATGTGTGTAACACACCCACCCACCCACACCCATCCACACCTACACCCACACCCACCCACCCCCCCACACACCCTGTAGTATTCATCAAGGGGAGGCCACCCAGATGAAAACACCTCATTCCTAGCAAAGTCAAGGTTGTAATAATTACGCACATCCTCATAGAAATCATTAAAGCTGTGTGTGTGTGTGTGTGTATGTGTAAATAGGTAAGGGGGGGCACATGTGTGTGTAAGTCAAGGGGGAACGCATACACACACCCACTCACACCAACGACACTCATACACACACATCCAATCACACAAAGAACACCCACGCACACCCACCACGCACACCCACCACGCACACCAACAATCAGATTGTTGATCTACCGGAACCTACCGGAACAATCCTCGTATTGGATATGGCTCGGCATTCTCTATCAGCTGCTTCAGCACCTCCACACCATCCTTCACCAGCACCTCATTAGCATCCTTTCTATACCAAGCATCTTCTTCTACATGGTCAACACCATCGGCAGCATGTTGACCATGGTCAACATCTTGGTCAACACCATGGTCAACACCATGGTCAACACCTGCAGCACCAGCATCATGCAATGCAGCATTATGCACCGCAGTGTCATGCTCGGATGGTGTGTGTGTGTTGGGGTGGGGGGTGTGGGGGCGCCCAGGCCAGCGTACCCTCCAGCATCGTTCTCTACCAAGACGACGTGCCAATTCCTCACCCAGTGCATGCCTGGGTTGGTGTGCATATGTGTGTGATATGTGTCATGTGTTGGTATGTGGCTGTGTGTTTGTGGTTGTATGTGTCTGTGTTTGTGTGTGATGTGTTTGTATGTAATGCGGTAATAACATGGCAGCAGTAATACCATGGCAGCAGTAGTAACATGGCAGCAAGATGAAACAAACAACACACGCCTCCCTCCCTCCCTCCATCTCATACAAAGCCACACACAGCCACACACAACCACACCCACAGCACACACCCACAGCACACACCCACACCAAAAGGAATTGACACCTACCCAGGAGCGTCATTATCCGTGGCAATAATAATCCTAGCAGCAGGATCAAGCACCTCCCTGCATGCCCACAGGTAACTGAACTTGGTATCATGCTCGGGGGGGGGTACGTCACCCTCCTGTGTGTGAAGGTGGTGGTGTGTATGTATGGGTGTTGTTGGCATGGGTGTGTATGAGTGTGTGAATGTATGTGTGTGTCTGTGTACCATGACAACACAGCATATTGCATATTCTTATTCTTCCACTTCAGGTCCTCCCCATCACCCATCCCCCCATCACCCATCACACACACAAGCCCCCCAACCCCTTACCCCCCCCCCCCAAAACACCCCCCCTACCTTGACTTTTGCAGGTGCCCCATCAGGCACAGACACCACATTCAGATACCCAGCTTCCTCCAGTGACAGCTTATCCATTTCCCCTTCCACTATGATGATGTCAGCTGCATGCAACACATCGTCATAGCCATAGAGAACCTTTTCTGCTTTTGGTACTTGCCTGGGGGGGGGTGAAAGGGAGTGAGAGGGGGATGAGAGGGAGAGGGGGATGAGAGGGAGAGGGAGAAGAGGGAGAGGGGTGAGAGGGAGAGGGATGAGAGGTGGGGGGATGAGAGGGGGGGAGAGGGGGTGATGGAGATGGTGGTGCATGATGGTGTGTGGGTATATGATGGAGATGGTAGTGGGAGAACAAACGCCCTACAGCACACACACACTTGCACACACACACACACGCACTTACATTCTCACACACACAGGTATTCCTATCATGCACCAACATCAACAACGTACGCACCTGAATCGTTTGTCGGTGGTACGATACTTGACATTGACAACCTTGCCATGTTTGTAATAGGGAAATGCAATCCATGCTTGTTTCTTATTATCCTTGTGCGTCTCCACCTGGATATGGTTTTTTTTATTGATGTGTAAGTGGTGTGTAAGTAGTGTGTGATGATGTATTGGTGTGTAATGATGTATTGGTGTGTAACAATGTATGCTACATGTGAAACACATCTTACCAACAATACCATCACCTACCCACATGCCACACCCACAATATCCACACTCACAATATCCACACCCACATGACACACCCACATGACACACCCACCTCCACATACCTCATACTGCACTCTGTTCCTCTTCAAGGTCAAGTTTGAAATCCCTCGGTTCTTAAACCATTTGACCATGCTTGCGTTGAGGTCCTTGAAGCGCTCTGAAGAGGGCTCCACGTAGACAGGAGGGGCCTGTTTTGACCATGCAGTGGAGGGGTCCGCCATGGGGGCGACATCTTCCGGGGGGGGGCGCGAGGAGGGTGTGCCGTTTGTCATGGCGGATCTGTGTAGCATGGTGGCGAGGGGGGGGGGGGGTATGGTGGTGTGTATGGTGGTGGGAAGAAGCAGGATGGGTGTGGGAACCACTGCTAACATGTATGGAAACCACTGTTGACATGTATCACTGTAAACACTCTACACAACCATGTTCAATGCCAACACCCACAATACCCACAATACCCACCATACCCACCATACCCACAACAATTACCCTCCACAACCCCCCCCCACAAAACCCACCACACCCTACACCTTACAACACACATACGTGGGGCTTACATGTCCAGGTACCCTGAGCACCCCTGTGTTACCACATGTTGCCCTGTGACACAAATACGCCACAGTCCCTTGCTCCACATCAACCTGTAGTACGCAATTGGTGTGCAAACACATGGGTACACTCGACAACACATGGGTACACTCGACAACAGCATGGGTACACTTGGCAACAACATGGGTACACTCAACAAAAACATGGGTACACTCACCAAACAAAAACACCTTCACTCCCAACATCCCATTGACATGCTGATGCCAAACCCACATCCACACACACCTTGACGGCAAAGCTTGGCTCTTCATGACTGCCACCATTGCATGCAGGGCATATCAAACCAGAATATTGACCACTCGCAGCGCGACCACCCTTGGTGGGGATGGGAAGCGACATGCCACGGATCATGCGCGCGAGGATAGCTGCTTTGGTTTGTGGGGGGGTGGCAGATCGTCGGGTGGTTTTTTGTGGTGGTGGTGGTGGTGGTGGTGGTGGTGGTGTCCTTGCACTGGATGGTGGTGCAGCTGGTGCAGGCCATGCAGGTGCGCTGCTGCTGGGGTTGGGTTGCGGCTGTTGATCGGGGGCGCCATTGCGGCCACCCGATGATGCAGCAGCGCGCGACTGGTGCGAGCTACTGGTTTGATACGCACAGTGTTGTTGCCTCAACAAGCTTGCTGTATTGCACCATGATGGGTGCGCTGCACTGTAGCCTGTTGGGTGGTTGCCAACGTTGTGTGATGGTGATTGATGGGTTTACAGCAATATGGGTTGTTTTCCACGTACCCAATGACCGTGGGCTGTACGTGCTGGGAAACAGCATGTGAATCGCAATGTATTGTTTATTATTGCATGGCTGCTGTTGTCTTCTGCTGCACAAACGAGCAAAGAATCGCAGCATCTACGGCCAATATACAGCTATCGCAACCATCCCTTGGTGTGCGTCTTTTATGGTTTATTTGCCTTGTTGTATGTGATAGATTACAATTGAGAATATAGAAAACTATAAGGATACAAAATGGTATCAACAGCACTCGCAGTCAACAGCCTGGTCAATGGTCAACAACACTCGCGGCAGGTCCTCACTTGCACCATCTGGAGACCGATGCGCAGCACCTTTGCCTGGGTGGTGGGCACATGTATTCACATTATACGCACATCGTCAGCAACACCACGACTTTGTCAAAAGGCATGTACAATCCTCATCACCATACCTTCAAACCCCTCATATGCATGTCCCTTGAGCAACAATACATCCCACACCAGCCTCCATGTGCGCACCCTTGCGTACTTCATACCCCCTGTGTCCTGCACCCCGAGCTGCAGCCACAGCTGCTTGCGGTATACGTCACGATTCT
>VFQP010000714.1_pt1 | contig 55768 bp, 47 predicted proteins | sample 3512351 | NCBI WGS metagenome assembly VFQP01 (sample SAMN10412372, study PRJNA504923) | tailings metagenome | isolation source: Relicate 1 Philex TSF1 revegetated site | place: Philippines: Tuba, Benguet | collected 2017-08-29 | reverse complement strand
GAATGAGGTCGACGAGATAGGTATCATCACCCAATCCCCCTGCAAGCTTATCTATGCCAGCACCGCCATCGAGAGTATTGTCACCTGCATTGCCGGTGATGGTGTTTGCCAGTGCATTACCAGTACCATTGATCGTAGCAAATCCGCCATTGACAGAACCATCGGTCAGCGTGAGGTTCTCGACATTGGAAGAGAGCGTATAGGTGTCACTGGCTTTAACGAGGTCAATACCTTCGTTCTCTAATTCAGTAACGACATCACCGATGTTATCGACGATGTAAGTATCGTTGCCTTTACCACCACGCATTAAGTCGGCACCTAAGCCACCGTCTATAATGTCGTTGCCCGCGCCACTATATAAATTGTCGGCTTGATTTCCACCAAGGATATTATCATTTCCAGCCAGATTTGATTCTGAATTTATATAATTAAGCAAATCTGATAAAGAAGAATGCGCGACAGTCAACGATTGATACTGAGCCCAACTGATAGTAAAGCCACTAGCTTTTAGAGTATTTTCAGATGAATCAATTAGAGTAATCTCATTTAAAGTACCGCCAGTTATTATTCCATTCAAATCTGTAGTCAAACTACCTTTGATAGTATAAGAATCGACTGTATTTGATGAGAAGCTAATGGAAGTAATTGTACCTGCTCGAAGTGCAGAACCATCTGCACTGATCCCAAAGCTACCCAGGATGCTATATGAAACTCCTGTCGTAAAGTTGGTATATTCAAATTTATTAATACCGCCAGAGATTCCTCCGGTATTGTAATTTACTGTAACGCCTGGGCTGGAAATTAAAAAATTTTCATTGCTATGTACTGATGTTAAGTTTATCGATTTAACCGTCAGTAACGGTGTGTCATCAATAAAGTGATTGCCCGTGAGAGTATATTGATAGCCGGTATTGTATTCATTACCGGAAGCGTATGTGTTTGTAGCATTCCAATCACTAAATGCCATATATTCAATATCAATTGTGGCAAATAATGTGTAGTGAGACTGAGCATTTGTTGATAAGGCACTGCTAAAATTGCTTAGGGCAATTAAATCCACCCCTGAGTATTGTAAATTCATTTCTTCTTCTTCCCTGATTGTTTTTTTGCATGACAATACAGCGATTTACAATTAATCACAATAGCCCGTTTGTCTTGTTTTATTAACCTGTTATATTGCGCATAAAAGTTGTTGTTAGGGATAATCTTAAAATGCTGGAAAAACTGTTAGCCGCCGTCGCCACCTGGATCATGGGAGTCATCTCCACCATGGGTTACGGCGGTATCGTATTATTGATGGCGATTGAATCTGCCTGTATCCCGCTGCCGTCTGAAATCATCATGCCGTTTGCCGGTTTCCTGGTCTCCAAAGGCGAGATGACGTTGTGGGGTATTGCCCTGGCTGGTGCCATTGGCTGTGTGGTGGGTTCTATTCCGGCTTACTATCTGGGCATGTATGGCGGCCGGCCACTGGTGGAAAAGTACGGAAAATATGTGCTGATCAGCAAACGAGACCTGGATATGGCAGACCGCTGGTTTGCCGAGCATGGCGAGATCATTATCTTTATTGCCCGCTTGTTACCTGCGGTGCGCACCTTTATTGCTTTCCCTGCTGGTGTGGCGCGCATGAATATGACACGGTTCGTTGCCTATACTTTTGTCGGTTCGCTGATCTGGTGCTGGGTGCTGGGTTACATCGGCATGAAGGCCGGCCAGCATTGGGAAGACCTGAAAGTCTATTTCCATGAATCCCATTATGTGATTGCCGCACTGGGTGTGATATTCATCATCTGGTATGTGCGCCGGCATTTTAAGAACGAGCACGAAGCATCATAAGAAAGCTGCCAACCGGCAGCTTTCTTATCACAGGCATCAGGCTATTTCCAGGTGACTACCTGGTTGATATCGCGGCGCGTTTTTGGTCTTGGATCCACTTTACGGTAACCGAACGCGACCATATACGCCAGGCCATATTCTGCCAAGTTCACGCCGAATTGTTCGGCTAACAGCGCATCGGTTTCCTTCTGTTTAAATCCTTCAATCGGACATGAGTCTATGCCGCGCATGGCGGCCACTGTCATCATGTTTGCCAGCGGGATATAACATTGCTTGCTAGCCCAATCGAACAGCTTGCGTTCGTCAGTGAGGTCAAAGTCCGATTGCTGGAACTGGCTGTAAAAGCCCAAACGCATATCTGCGACTTCCTGCGGATGGTGCTGCACTTCACGCATGAAGTTGGGCAGGTAAGGCCCTTTCGGGTCCAGGAATGGCGATTTCATCGCCAGGCACAATACAAAGTGGCTGGCGGTATCCAGTTTCAGCGGTGCGCCCCAGGCATGTTGCTTCAGGCTTTCACGCAGAGTTTTATCCTGCACGACAATGAAGTGCCAGGGCTCGAAGCCAAACGAGCTGGGTGACAGTCTTGCGGCTTCCAGTATCAACTCGAATTCTTCAGCGGGAATCTGTTTGCTGGCATCAAACTCTTTGCAGGCGTGGCGAAACTGGAATGCATCCAGGATAGCTTGTTGTTCAATCATTTTTAATCCTTACTCCAACTCTTATCTTATTCAATCGCGATTAGTTTACCGACACTTAAAAACAAAATGGCTGTTTTCACCGGCAGGCCTTCCTGCCTGAACAATTGTGCATATGACGCCAGTTGTGGCTTGAAGATCGCTGCCAGGCTGATCAAATCCTGCTCACGGCTCACCGGCATGGATTTATAGTCGACAATCCAGCGTACCCCATCTGCTATAAATGTGCGGTCTATGACTCTTTTACTGTCAGACAGTTGTTCTACCGCCAATTCTGAAGCGGCCTGCGGGTGAGGCTGTAGCACCCATTGCCCGTCGGCAGATTGCAAGGTGGTCGTCAATATGGCAGCGGCTTTTGTTGCGCTCTGCGTCGCTTCGCTCTCGGTGTAGCCGCGTTGCTTGAACCAGCGCTGCATGGCGATGCTGTGCATCAGGAACTGGTTGTTGACGCTTTGCTGCCAGGCAGCAACACCTTGTCCGGCGATCAGTTGCAGGTAGAGGTGGGCGAGGGTGCCAATATCCGCTTCCAGTGCCGATATTGCTGCGTTATCCGCAGACTGTGTATACGCGGGGATAGCCGTTGAGGTAGCCACCTGCAAGATGGCTGGCGTTTGCGGTTGCCTTACGCGTATGAGTTTGGGCACGAACTGGCGTAGATCAGCATCGGTTTTTTTGCCGGGTGCGTGGGCGACAATATCGTGTTCGGTGGTGAACTGGTCACTGACTGCCGGCCACAGCAAATGCAGAAAAGTGTTTTTGCGCGGTTGCGGGTCGCCATTCTTATCCGGTTTGGCGGCGCCCAGCAGATGCAGTTGCCGTTCGGCGCGCGTGGCGGCCACGTACAGCACGCGCGCATCTTCGTAAGCGGCCCGGGTTTTATCCAGGTCGTTCAGGTAATCATAGGCGGTGACTGTGGTTTGCTCACGTTTGCGGGCATGCGGCACAAACGGCGCAGCTACCAGTTCTATACTGCCGTCGGCCATCGGTACTTCTTCCCAGATCACCAGTTTGGCTTCATCAGGCGGGTTTGCGCCATCCAGCCCGGGCAATATCACGGTATCGAATTCCAGCCCTTTGGATTTATGGATAGTCATGAATTGCAGGCTGGCATCCGCTTTCGCATCCGGGGCAGCGTAGAGCTTTTTCACATCTTCCGCCAGGGCCTGCGGGCTGAACTGTTTGTGCTGTTCCAGTGCGGCGATACGGGCAAAGAAAGCCTGCACGTCCTGCACATCGTTTTCATTCCACAGGCAATCCGCACCACCCAGCCGCAGCCAGGTGTTATGTACCCAGCGGCTGACCGATGTGCGCCCGCGCCAGTCCAGCGCAGATTGCATGACTTCGGATATGTGGCGGGCACGCTGCCTGCCATCTTCACTCAATCTGGCGAGCACGGCTGTATCATTCAGCAGATGCATCACACTGCGCTGGCTGTCCTGGCCTATCAGGGCATGCATGTCAGCCAGCATCAAGCCACACCAGGGTGCCCGCAATAAAGCCAGCCAGTGCACGCGGTCAGCACGTTGATGCAGGGCATAGGTCAGGGTCAACAAGTCCTGCACGATCTGGCGGTTTGCCAGCTCTTCGATCTCAACCGCCTGGAAACTCAGTTCGCTATGGTTACGCCGCATTTCGCTGACCAGAGCATGCAGGTGCCGGCGTGCTCTTACCAGCACTGCGATGGTGGCATCCGGTTTGGCTGCACGCGTATCGCGGATGATGCGGATGATCTGTTCGGCTTCCAGGTGGCGGATATCGGCAGGTTCTTCATCTTCGTCAGCCACGGGAATCAGCAGCGGATGTACAAATACCCCTGCGCCTTCGGTATCTGCCCGGGTCGCCACAAATGGCCGGTAGGCGATGGCGCCTTGCTGCGGTGCATCGTTGACAGGCAACATGCCTTTAAAGGTCTGGTTGATCCAGTTCACCACCGGCGGGCGTGAACGGTTGTTGCGCCATAGTTTAAGCGGCGTCAGCATGATATCGCCTATGCCATATTGCGCCACATTCAGGAACAGGCCTACGTTAGCCTTGCGGAAACGGTAAATCGACTGCATGGGGTCGCCCACTGCAAACAACGTCCGCCCATCGTCGGGCAACCAGCCGCGGGTCAATGCCTTCAGCAGGTCGATCTGCATAGGGCTGGTATCCTGGAACTCATCGACCAGTAGATGCTGGATACGGTAATCCAACCGCATCGCCAGTTCGGTGGAAATACCGCCTTCTTCCAGCGCAGCCAGAGCACGCTGGGCGATCTCCACAAAATCCACTTCGTTCTGCGACTGGAAGCATAACCAGAGCTGCGCCGCTGCGATATTCAGTAACTGGCTTAATGCCTGGATGATCACATCGTCTTCATTATCCGGGGCCGGCAACATGCGGATGCGCGCAATGCTGCGCTCGCTGTCACTGTGCTGTGCCAAATCATTTAACAACTCGGTCAGGGCTTCTTTGTAAGGTTTGGCTTCATCGGTCGCCGGTAACCCCATGTTTTTATCCAGCCGTTTGCGCAGGCCACCGCTGGATGTCAGCAGCAGTTCTGCCAGCGCACGCCATCCGGGTAAGTCTTCCACGCTCGCAGTCAACGGCTGCTGCCAGTCAGCCAGAGCAGCCAATGCGTGTTCAGCGGGTAAATTGCTGGCCGCATAGCGCGCAATCGGCATCAACACCTGCTGGGTACGGCCGGGCAGTACCTGGGCAACCTGATGCAATTCGCTTTCGATCAAATGCAGTAAAGCCAGCCTTGCGCCATCATCCTGGTTGCCAGACTGGCTTAAATGCAGCCATTGCTCACGCTTGGCCAGCATGGCCATCAGCAAGCCTTCCAGCCGTGCATGGTCGTTATCCATATAGCGCAACACCAGCCTGACCGGTGCGCCCAGTTCGGTATCATCCATGGCCTGCAGCGCTTGTCCTGCCGCTTCACGGTAATAGGCCCAGGCATCTTCAGTAACGGCCGGTTGCGTGCCGAAACGGCTCAGCAACGGCATCTGCCGCGCCAGGTTGGCGCACAGCGAATCAATGGTATAAATGCGCAGCCTTGCCGGGGTTTCCAGCAAATGCCAGTTGAGCTCGGCTGAGCGTTGCAATGCCTGTTGACCCAGTGCGAACGTGATTTGCTTGTGCGGTGCTTCCGGCGCTATACCGGTTGCCGCCAGTTGCAGGCTATCGAGGATGCGTGCCCGCATTTCTGATGCCGCTTTGTTGGTAAAGGTGATGGCAATAATTTCTTCCGGCGCTTGCACGGTTTGCAGCAGTCTGAGCACGCGCTGCGTCAGCAGCTCGGTTTTACCTGCACCAGCGGGGGCCTCGACGATAAAGGAAGCGACTTCCAGTGCGCGTTCGCGGTTGGCGGTATCGTTCGCCAATGCCTGCTGCAGGTCGGTATCTTCCATTGCCAGGCTCATGACTGGCTTCCGGTATGCATATGTTCAAATTGTAGTTGCCGTTCCGGCAGCCGTAACAATGGCAATACATCGCAATAATCCAGATCCTGCTCGGATTCAAAAACCACCGCAGCCTCCCCGGCTTTCAGGGCTTGTGCCGTACTGGTGATCTGCTTGCGCCAGTGCTGCAATATGGATGACCAGTCGGGGAAAGTCTCGCGATCAAACAGGCTGTTTTTTTCATGGTTGAATGCCTTGATGCCGGAAACAATGTCATCCTCAGCAGCTACCCCGGAAAATCCGCCGTCTGTCAGTCGCAGTTTGCCAAAACAGACCGCCGCAATATCCGCATCCTGCAAGATAAACGCGGCATAGATAGGCAGTTGCGGCTCAGTGATCTTGTCGCTGGCCCAGTTCTTGTAATCCGGTGCGCTGCCGGTTTTGTAATCGATCACCACCAGGCGGCCATCCGCCAGCGTATCTACACGGTCTATCACCAGCTTGACCTGTATGCCTTCGATCAGCGGATTGAATTTCTTTTCTATCATGCTGACGCTGAAAGGATGCGGGCGTTCGCGTTCCACTTCCCATAACCAGGTCAACGCCAGCTTGCTCAAGCGTTCAGCTTCCAGCTGGCAGAATACTTCGGAAAACGGTTGCGAGAATTCCTGGTTAAGTTCGTTAATGGCCTGGGTGGCTACCTGGTCCAGCTGGCTTTTTAGGGCTGCCATCTGCACGGAAGGCCAGTCCAGCGCAGGTTGTTGCGACCAGAATGCCGCCAGCACGCGGTGGATCAGGTCGCCACGCTGCATGGCATCCAGGCCATTGTGCGGAGTTTCCAGCTTGCGCGCTTTTAAACGGTACTGGTAAAACGCCCACGCCGGGCAAATCGCCTGCGCACGCAGTAAACCGGTACCGCCACTGACATGCTCGCCGTCTTGTACCGCAGGTGCCTGATGATCATCCAGCCATTGCCAGTCTTGCGTACTATTTTGTGCCAGCGTTTCGGCCAGAGTGGCTGCGCCTGGCGTGGCACCTGTTTGGGGGATAGACTGGATCAGCGGGCTGACACGCAACAGCCGGTCGCCTTCCTTGTCAGCATAAGAAAAAATAACCTGCCTGGCCGAGCGCAACAGGCGCTGGTGTATCTGGCTGGCGAAGGCGATCTGCACTTCACTGCTGGCATTAGGGGTCGCTGCCTGGCGTTGCAGCTCGGCGGGAATCAGCGCATTGGTGCGCGACAACGGTGGCCATACATGGTCATTCATGCCCATCACCCACAGGCCATCCAAAGGCTGTGCAGAAGCTTCCAGCATCCCCATCACGGTGATATTCGGTAGCCGCACTGTTTGCGGCTGGAAGATCTGCGCCTGGCATAGTTGCGATAAACGGTGCAGGGCAGTCATGGCATCTATGTTGCCTAACCATGCATCCAGCGCAGCCAGTTGCCCGAATACACGCTGCAAGGCCTGCTGGCACTGGTATTCATGGCTGGAGAGGCTACGTTCGCCCGGCCAGTGGGTCGCTTCCAGTAACTGGTTAAAACTGTTTACCCAGGCTGAAGGTAATTGTTTGCGCGGTGTTTGTTTTGCCAGGGTGAGCAGGGTGCTCAAATCGGCATGCAGGGCCGGGCAGGCGATAGGATGTATATCCCGCTGCTTATTCTCTACAAAGCGCAGCAAGGTCGCGGCTTTCACCTGCAACGGCAGTTGCCTGCGCATCTCGGCATCGAGTGCGGCGCGTGCATCCGCTTCGTGCTGCGCTTGCGACCAGTACACATCGCCCAGCAAAGCCGAAAGTTCGGTCTGGGTGAATGCCTGCTGCTGAAAGGCGAGCCTGAGCAGGGCGAGCGCGGTATTCACCAGCGGCCAGCGGTTTAAAGGCAGGCCGAGGGAAAACTCATAGCAACGTGGCGTTTCCGTATGCGCGGGATGCAGTGCTTCCGGGTGAAACACATCATCAAGCAGGTTGGCCAGGCTATCACGCATGGCGTCCAGTTCAGGCACCACAATCGCCAGCCTGGCCTGCGGGTTTGCTTGTAGTTGCTGCTGCGCCCAATGCACCGCCGCGCGGCATTCATCCGTTGCTTCAGGGAATGCCATACGCGCCACTGCATCGGCGGCTATTCCTGCATCATAAAACCCTATGTTGACACCCTGTGTAATGAATTCGTCAATCAGCGCCTGCAAGTGCGGATTAATACGGTCAAAACCGGCCAGCTGTATTTCGGCAGGTAATGCGTGGCTTTGCCGCTGCAATTGCGTTAATTGCCAGGCCTGGTAGCGCACGGTTTCCAGATAGCCGCTTTGCTTGCATAAAGCCTGGAACTGCTGCCGCCATTGCATGAACTGGCGCGTTTCCTCGGTGGCCGACTCCATATCCAGGCTGATATTCCACTCTATCAGGTAGCGGTTGGCCTCGATGGCGGCACTCGCCAGGCCACTGGTATTGAACAGGGCGGCCGCTTCGTGACGATTCAGGCTTTGCTGGATCGCCTGTTCCCACAACAGCGCTTCCTGGGTGGCCGAAAGCATGCTGATCGGCGCCTGCATGGCGTCAATCTGCCCGCAGAGGATGGCATGTTCGGTCAGCTGGTTGAGCCAGTCCTGCAACGGGAACACTTCCGGTGCCTGCCACTGTAACAGACCTTGTTGCTGGAACTGCTGTTGCAGGGTATAGCGGATGCCTTGTGCCAGGCGTGCCGATGCGCATAAAACGATACGCTTGTTTTCAATCAGTTGCACAGGCATCCGCTAGTCATAAATTCAGGATAGTGAAGAGAGATGTTTCTAGGGTAATATCAGTCTTTGACGCTTGCTGATTCTAACAATCATTTAATTAGGTGAATATTAAATAATGGGAAAATTTATAAAAATAATATTTTGGCTGATTGTATTTCCAGTGGCTTTCCTCGCGTTCTACACCTGGGCTTCACTAAACTGGGTTTATTCCTCCGGCGAGCGTATCGGTTATGTGCAAAAACTTTCCAACAAGGGCTGGATCTGCAAAACCTGGGAAGGTGAACTAGTACTGGTGACAGTGCCAGGCACGCAGGCCGAGAAGTTCTATTTCACTGTGCGCGACCCGGCAGTGATCACCAAGGTTAACCAGATCGCCGGTGAACGTGTCAGGCTGCTTTACAAGGAGCATAAAGGCGTACCTTCCAGTTGCTTCGGCGAAACCAGCCATTATGTATATGATGCGCAGGAAATTGAGGATGACAAGTTTCAGCCCGCCCAATAGTTGATGGCTCATCACTAAAGAAAAAGGCTCTGTACAGAAGCCTTTTTCTTTGATTCACACGCGGTCAGGCAATTAAACGTAAGTGCTGGGATTGGCCTGTTTCCAACTCTACGTGATCAGATTCCCCCAGTTTGAACTGGTTGACCGATGCGACCAGCGTGTGCACCTGTTCCAGCATGCTTTCAGCTGCGGCTGCAGCCTGTTCCACCAGGGCTGCATTTTGTTGCGTCGTTTCATCTATCGAGGTCATAGACTGGTGAATCTGCTCCAGTCCGCTACTTTGCTGGCTGGAGGCTTCGGAAATCGCCAGGATACTGTGGGATACCTGCTGCACCGCGCCTACGATTTCATGCATGGTATTGCCTGCCAGGCTGACCTGTTTGACGCTGGCGCTGGTTTGCGCGACAGAAGCCGCGATCAGTTCCTTGATCTCCTTGGCAGAGGCGGCCGAGCGTTTCGCCAGGTTGCGGACCTCTCCCGCCACCACTGCGAAACCACGACCTTCTTCGCCGGCACGTGCGGCTTCCACCGCAGCATTCAGCGCCAGGATATTAGTCTGGAAAGCGATGCTGTCGATCACGCTGGTGATCTGCTCGATCTGTGCCGAGGTATGGTTGATCCCCTGCATGGTCGTTGCCAGTGCACTGAATGCTTCGCCGCCCTGTACCGCCATCTGGTTAGCCTGGCTGGCTTGCAGGCTGGCCTGCTGCGCATGTTCGGCGGTTTGCTTGATGTTGCTGGTCAGGGTCTCCAGGCTGGCGGAAGTTTCCTGCAAGGCATAGGCTTGTGTTTCGGTGCGGCGGGAAAGGTCATTATTGCCTTTCTCTATCTCCGCAGCGGCGACATGGATGGTTTCCGCAGCGATCTTGACGGTATGGATAGGCGCCACCATACGTTGCAGGATATCTTGCGAGCCTTGCAAGGCTTCCCTGAAATCACCGGCGTGTGATGTGACGTCCACAAAGCTGTAAAGCTGGCCTTGCTGGGCTTCACCGGCGATCTGGCGCGTATCTTCCACCAGGCGGTTGACGGCCAGGATGCAGGTGTTCAGGTTGTTGATCAATACCTTGAAATCACCATGGTATTGGTTATGGATAGGCGCAGGGATATCGCCGGCAGCAATGCGTTTCACGCAGTCCGCCGCTACATGCAAAGGTGACACCACGGCATCCAGCGTCTGGTTGATACCTTGGATGATTTTGCGGAAATCGCCGGCATGCGCTTCAATATCGACACGGGTGTTCAATTGCCCCTGTTGCGCTTCGGAAGCCAGGTGATGTACATCGGCGATCAGCTGGTGAATCGCACTGGCGCAATGTTGCAGGCTGGTCTGCACCAGGTTGAAATCGCCGACAAAGTGTTCTTCGATTTGGGTAGGGATATGGCCGGCGGCCATTTCGTCCAGGTAACGTGCAGTGGTTTGCAACGGGTCAACCACGGCATCCAATGTCTGGTTAAAGCCGGCGACGATCTGCTGGAAATCGCCCTGGTGACGTGACACATCGACACGCGTATTCAATTGGCCTTTCTCGGCCGCCTGCGACAAGGTCTGCACATCTTCTATCAACAGTTTGAAGTTCTGGCGCACCTGCTCGATACTCTGGTTGATATAGCTGCGCTGGCCGGGGAAAGCTTCCAGCGGCTGGTTGAAATCGCCTTCACCAAACGCAGTCACTATCTGCAATGATTTGGTCTGCGCAACGATATGCTCTTCCACCATCTGGTTGATGCCTTCTGTCAGCTGGCGGTAAGCACCGTTAAACTGCTGGCTATCGATACGGTAATCAATCAGGCCGGCGCTGTGCTGGCTGGACATGGTATTCAGGGATTGCACTATGCGTTGAATGGTCGATTGCATACGCTGCATCTCTTTGAGCAACCTGCCGGTTTCATCATCGCGGGTCGGCATGTCTTGGTGGACGAATTCACCATTGGCAATCTGGTGCGACAGGTTGAGCGCCTGGTTTAACGGCCGCGTGATCGAACGCGTCATTTTCCAGGCAATACCCATTGCCATGATGACGGCAATTACTAACGCAGTTTCAATCTGTTTGTTGGCCGTGGCAATGGTAGTGGCAAATTGACCGGAAGCTTCACTAACCCCCGCAATATTCATATCCATCAGTAATCTGAGCGAATGATTCAGTGGCTTGTCGGCACCTTTGACGGTAGCATCGATCTCGGTCACGCTCATGCCGCCATCCTTCAGCTCCTGGCAACGGGCAATCGCGGCACGGTAAGTCGTCAGGCCAATCGCAATATTGCTTAAAATCTCTTCTTCCTGCTGGTTGAGTTCACCGGTGGCTTTATAAGCCGCCATCGCTTGTTCAATATCCTGCATGCTGTGCTCAAATTTGGTTGCCTCGCGGCCACCGCGCAATACAAAATTTTTGAAATGGTGCACACCGTCGCTTAGGCCTTTGCTGGCATTTTCAATTTGGGTGCGTTTGACCAGGTTGGTGTTTTCAAAATGTTGCCAGGTTAGGTGGATATGGTTGAATCCACGCCAGGCAATGGCAAAAATAAAAGCGGTAAACAGGATGAGCAATGTGTACCCTAAAAACAAACGGGTACCTACGTTCAGATGGGCAATGGATTTTTTCATGAATTCCTCTAATGCTTGAATAACCAGCAACTGGCGTTGCCTTGGAGCGTCACGCTTCTGCGCGTACATAGGCAATTACGCAGTAAAAATCCATAACTGAAGCATTTTAAAAAAAGCTTCACAAAAGATTCATAAAGCGACTTGGCGCTGAACGGTTCTTTAATGGCTGCGATTAAAATACGCGGTATGATATGTCGTCCCGCTACAGGGTAAAAAAAGTAATCACCGCGATGGAAAGCAATGGCTGAACAAAAGAACTACATAACGCCGGAAGGCTATGCTGCGATGGAGAAAGAATTCCAGCAGCTGATCAAGAGCGAGCGGCCTGAACTGGTGAAAGTCATCAGCTGGGCGGCGGGCAACGGCGACCGTAGTGAGAATGGTGATTATATCTATGGGAAAAAGCGTTTACGGCAGATCGATTCGCGTATCCGTTTCCTGACCAAACGTATGGATGCTGCCGAGATCGTTTACAGCCGCACCCAGACCAATACGGAAAAAGTATTCTTCGGCGCATGGGTGACATTGTTCAACCTGGGCGATGACAGCGAAAAAACCATACGCATCGTCGGCCAGGATGAGCTGGATCCTGCGCAAGGCTATATTTCCTGGGTATCTCCGATGTCCAGGGCGTTGCTGGGCAAAAACCTGGGGGATACCGTGCGGGTGGTGACCCCTGCTGCTGAAACCGAATACGAGATCATTGATATCCGCTACGAATAGCGATGATGCTGGCATGATGATTATGTTTTGAACTAAAATTGCCGGGTTATCTCTTAACAACACCATGAAAAAACGTATTTGTATCTTCCTGATCTGCTGGCTGCCATGCTTTGTCATGGCGGCTAACGTCATGGCGATGCAAATGCTGCTGTCGCAGGCGAATGCTGTTTCGCAGCATGCCCATGACGAACATGCCAGCCATATGGCTGGTATGAGCGAGATGCCTTGCCATCAGCATGAGGCAGCGCATGATTCACCTAAACCTTCTTCATCCAAAGCGCATCATTGTGATGTATGCGGCTTTTGCGCCATCAATGGCGGCGTAGCCCATTTTTATGCTGTTCCCGATCTGGGCCTGACTGTATCGCGTTCGGCTGCGCCATTATTCCTGGCTGCGCCTGTACACTCCCAAACTTACCCTCCCGCCATCAAACCACCCATATTCTGCTAATTGCAGGACAAATCCGTCTGGCGTTTGCTTTTAGCGCCGGGTTTTACCCACCCGAGCTACTCAGACTTACGCCATCAAGCGTTTTGCTATGTTGAATATGGAGGGCATATGCCTAAGCAACTTATCGTTGCACCTTTATGCGTTTTCTCACTCGGCGCTTTTTTCTTGAGCCAGTTAGTGTCGCCTGTGCATGCGGCGGCGTTAATGGGCTTTGAAGATAGTGCCATGCTGATGACCGAAATCGGTCGCTATAACCAGGAATGGATGTTGAATTATTCACCCACACTCGGGCATGCCATCGGCGTCGAGCAGATGCGCATGTCAGGCAAAGGCGAGCGGGCCACGACTATTTCAGGTATCAATTACACCGGCCTGATCAAACGCTGGAACCTGCCGTCCGCGCAGGCCAATGTCTGGTTCAACGGCAGTGTGGGCGAGGCCAAAGGGCAATATGATGGTTTTGCCTACACGCCCAGCCTGCAGTTCGATATCGAATCCACCCGGCTGTATTTCCTGGCCAAGGCCCGCATGATACGTGCCCCCGGCATGAACTATGACACGGCAGCAGTGCAGGCCGGTTTTTCATTTTATGAAGCCGGTTTTGACGACACGCAGCCATGGTTCGTGATCGAGGCCAAAACCATGCGCAACAATGATCCCGGCCTGCAAGTGACGCCTGCATTACGCCTGATCAACAAGAATTACTTTCTCGAATTTGGTGTAACCAACCCGTGGCAGGGCGAGGGCTTTGCGCCGCGCCTGAATGCCATGTTTGTGTTTTAACCAGCTTATTTTTAAAGGATTTTGAAAATGAAAAAATTATTGATTACCCTGATGTTAACTGCCATGAGCCCCGCTGCATTTGCTGTGACTACCCTGAAAGCAGAAGTGAATGGCATGGTGTGCGCCTTTTGCGCCAAAGGCATAGAGAAAAAGCTGAAAGCCTTGCCGGAAGGGCAGGCGGCCTTTGTCGATTTAAAAAGCCGTGTGGTCGCTTTCCAGCTGAAAGACGGCCAGAATCTGTCGGATGAAAGCTTTAATAAGGTGATTCAAGATGCGGGATACTCAGTCAGCAAAGTCGAACGTGTCAGCCAAACTGTCGCAGAAATCCAGGCGCAACTGCAAAAGTCCGAGAAAGCAGGTAACAAGTGATGGCGGCAGAAATCAGCCATTTGCAGGCAACAAAACGGTTGAATCTACTGTCACTGTTTACCAGCGGTTCCACACTGATTTGTTGCGCCTTGCCAGCGACGCTGGTGGCAATTGGTTCAGTGGCCACGTTAACCAGCCTGGTCAGCCAGTTTCCGCAACTGGTCTGGATCAGCGAGCACAAGGCGCTAGTGTTTGGCCTGGCAGCTGCCATGCTGGTGGCAGCAGGCTGGTTGCAATGGCGGGCGCGTTTATTACCTTGCCCAAGTGATCCGCAACTTGCTGCGTTGTGCATGAAGACACGCCAGCAGAGTCTGTGGATTTACTGGTTCTCGGTGACGCTGTTTTTGATCGGTGCTTTCTTTGCGTTTGTTGCGCCGTTGTTGATTGAGTAGTTTGTGAAGCCCATCCTGTTTGCTCAGGATGGGGCTAACAATATTAAAAAAGCCGACGCGAAGTCGGCTTTTTTATAAGCTGTTTATCCTGAATAGCTACTTCAGGAAAGTTATTTAGCTGCGGTCGTATCCGGCTCCGCGACAAAAATCTCCACCCGGCGGTTTTTCGCGCGGTTGGCTTCGGTATCATTGGCGGCAATCGGTTCATGCGAGCCGCGGCCATCAATCGTGATACGGCTGGTGGCAATACCACGCTCTGTCAGGTATTTACGGGCACTGGCGGCACGGTTGACTGATAATGGATCATTCACCGCGTCAGAGCCACTGGTATCGGTATGGCCGATAATGGTGATGCGTGCAGCCTGGTTGTTTTGCAGACCGCTGGCAAATTTATCCAGGATAGGGCGGAAATTGGGTTTGATATCCGCTTTGCCTTTATCAAATGAGATATCACTGGGGATCTCGAGTTTGAGCTGGTTGTCGCCTGTTTTAGTGACGGCAACGCCAGTGCCGGCAGTAGCCTGTTCCATTTCCTGCTTTTGCGCTTCCATCTTTTTAGACCAGATGTTACCGGCAATCGCCCCGGCACCGGCACCAATCGCAGCACCGATCGCAGCGCCTTTCCCTCCGCCGGCCACTGCACCGACTACGCCACCGGCAGCAGCGCCTATGCCGGCGCCTTTGGCCGTGCCTTTCTGGGTCTCGCTCATGTTGGCACAGCCTGACATGCCGATCGCGGCAGTTAACACTGACACAGTGATTATTTTATGCATTGTTTTTCTCCTGGAAAATGTTTGTGACTTTCATTGGTCACGCCTAAAGCAGACTAAGTTCAGTCAGCAGGCGGAAAGCCGGCGAATTTTTTTGATTGCCTCCAGTCACACTTTTTATATTAGGAAAAAGCATTCTTATTTATTAATAATAATGATTCTCATTTATAATGTTTGAGAGGATCTTGCACGGTATTTTGGCGGCAAATATCCTACGATTGAAAGGCTATACATGCATTCCATCCTGCAAAAAAATGGTTTCAGAATCGCCGTAAGTTATGGACGTACACTGGGTTATCTGCTGGTGGCTGCAGGCCTCCTATTTCTTTTGAATGAAGCCTGGCAACTGATTGCCGGGCAGCCCACTTTGCGGATTGCCCTGGGTTCCGGTTCTATCGCAGCGCTGGCTACCGCACTAGGTGTCGTGCCCATGCTGCTGACACGTGCCCCGGGTCGTCGTGTACACGACACCCTGCTGGGTTTTGGTGCGGGTGTCATGCTGGCTGCAACCTGTTTCTCATTGATTGTGCCGTCGCTCGAAGCTGCGCAGGCGCAAGGCATGGGCCGTTGGGGCGCTTCAATGCTGACCGGTGCCGGCATACTGATGGGTGCAGGTTGCCTGATGCTGCTGGAGCGCAAGTTGCCGCACCAGCATTTTTTTGGCGGTGCCGGGACAGAAAGCGCACAGCGTATCCGCCGGCTATGGTTGTTCGTATTTGCGATCGTGCTGCATAACATTCCTGAGGGATTAGCCATCGGTGTGTCTGCGGCAGGCAATGATGCCGCACGCGCAGCTGCGTTGGCGACAGGCATCGCTATCCAGGATGTGCCGGAAGGGCTGGTCGTTGCCCTGGCACTTAGCAGTGTAGGCATGGGCAAGTGGAAATCGGCCCTGCTCGGCGCAGCCTCTGGACTGGTTGAACCTGTGGCTGCTGTACTGGGTGCCGCGGTATTGATCTACAGCCAGCCTATATTGCCGTGGGGCCTGGCATTTGCAGCGGGTGCCATGCTGTTCGTGGTCAGTCACGAGGTGATACCGGAATCGCACCGGCAGGGGCATGAGCTGTTCGCCACCACCGGCCTGCTCGTCGGTTTCGTACTGATGATGATGCTAGATACCGCCCTGGCGTGATCGCAAGACATAATGCGTCAACAAAACGATATTAACGAATCCAATATATACGAAACCGGTATCTGGGATACCTGGAAAGCACTGATACGCCTGTCGAACAGTTATTGCGCCCCTTTGATAGCCTGCCTTAAAAACTGCAGACTGCCTTGCGTAACCAGGGTGGCGGGCATGCCAATCACAGCTTGTTCTAGAGCGTGATGACCCCGGAATTCGATGGCAAGCCGGGTGATGAGTTACTTGCCGCGATTGAGCCGGACCTCGGCGGGCTGAAAGCATTTGAAACCGCCTTTATCCAAGCCGCTATCAGCCGCTTTGGCAGTGGCTGGGCCTGGCTGAGCGTGAATCTGCAAGGCACACTGTTAGTCGAGAGCACTGGCAACCAGGACAGCCCGCTGATGCATGGCAATACTCGGCCTGGATGTGTGGGAGCACGCCTATTATCTGCGCTACCAGAATAAACGGCCTGAATATATTGCCGCTTTCTACCACGTGATCAACTGACCTGAAGTTGAGCGCCGCTGGCTTGCAACTGCAAGGCTAGATAAGGTCTGTTATTTTGTAGCGGCTGACACGCAATGCCCTCGGCTATTTCCCTTGAGCAGTCGGTCAACATAGTGATATGGCGATGTCATCAGCGTTCACTAAATGTAGTAAACAGTCTGGTAAATTTCTCATGCAATAATGCGTTTCCATTGTGCAGAAAACACACGCTTGGAGATTGGTTAATGCGAAATAAATCTTGATAAGCGGCTGAAAATACATGGTTTTTTGGCAATCAATGATTGCATCCGTGCGTATAATCTCACCATTACTCAAGTAATCAGGCCATCTGCCGTTGAATTTTATATAAGTAATCGCACTCACTCAGAGAGATATTGCAGTTTTATCGAATTTACAGGCACTAGAAAATATACATGACACCTCCTATCATTTTGGATATAGAAGCTTCAGGCTTCGGCGTTGGCAGTTATCCGATTGAGATCGGTTATGTAGACGCGAGCGGCTCGACATGGAGTGCGTTAGTAAAACCTGCTCCGGACTGGCAGCATTGGGACCATGAGGCGGCTAAGTTACATAAGCAATCACGCCAGGAACTGCAACAGCATGGTAGGTCGGCGCATGCGATTGCCTCTCACTTAAACCTGACTTTTGCTGGCGAGACGCTATACACGGATGGCTGGTACCAGGATTTTGTCTGGCTGCACAGCCTGTATGAAGCGGCAGGCATGAATCCATCGTTCAAACTGGAAGATCTAAGTATGTTGCTGACCCCCGAGCAACAAGCGGTCTGGCATGAAACCAAGCAGCATATCCGTGAAGTACATGCCTTAGCCGAACACCGTGCGGCCATGGATGCCAAGGCATTGCAGCTGACCTGGCTGAAAACGGCTGAAGTTATACCCGCCTAGCCTGTTCGCTTTACCTGCTATTGCTGGCAGTGGTTGCTAATCAGGTACACTATCCCGCTATATCCTAAATTCTTTGCTACACGCACTGCATGTCATCCCTTTCTTCATCCGCTACGCATTTTGATATTATCCCCGCGATGCATTGGGATATTTTCTGCCAGGTAGTAGACAACTACGGCGATATCGGCGTCAGTTGGCGCCTGGCCCGCCAGTTGGCCGAAGAGCATGGGCTGACCATACAGCTGTGGGTGGATGATTTGGCGCTGGCGGAGAAGTTCGCGCGGGATGGGCATCTTCACGTGCAACTGAAGCACTGGAACGCCCTGGCCGATTTTTCAGTGGCTGCGCCGGTGGTCATAGAAACATTCAGCTGCGGGTTGCCGGAACGCTACCAGCAAGCCATGTCTTCACACACGGTCTGGCTGAATGTGGATTATCTATCCGCCGAACCTTGGGTAGAGGGGTTTCATCGTCGGCCTTCACCACAAGCGAATGGCCTGGTTCGTCACTTTTTTTATCCGGGATTCAGCGAGCAGACCGGTGGCTTGCTGCGGGAAAGTTTTTTACCGGCATTGAGACAACATGCCGAACAGTCGCCGCAACAAGCATGGCAGCAATTGGGCTTGGACTATTCACCAGATGCGATGAACCTCTCGTTGTTCTGCTATGCGCATGCACCGGTCAAATCACTGTTGCAAAGTCTGGCGCTTTCATCACAAGCCAGCCAGCTGATCGTACCTGGAAGCCTGGCAGTGTTTGTATCAGAGGCATTAGGTGTCACGTTAACGGCAGGGCAAACCCTGCAGCATCAGGCCTGCCAGATAATCGTGATCCCGTTCTTATCGCAAATCGATTATGACCTTCTGCTGGCATTGTGTGATGTCAACTTCGTGCGTGGCGAAGATAGCTGGATACGCGCCATCTGGGCCGGGAAACCTATGGTCTGGTTACCTTACCTGCAATCTGAAAACACGCATCTGGATAAGCTGGATGCATTCCTCAAGCAATACCTGGCGCTGGCTGAAGTTGAAGTGCGAACGGCCGTAGAAGCGGTGACGCAGGCTTGGGCCGGCGGGACATGGTCTGACCAGGACTGGCAGGCGTTTATCAATAACCGTGACAACATCACGCAATATGCCAAGGCCTATGCAAGCCGGTTGGCAGACCATGCCGACCTAGCGACTAACATAGTGATTTTTATTGAGAAATTGCTGGCAAATCAGGTATAATGCGCGGCTTTATTATTCCCCACATTCAATTAAAGGCATTGTATGAAAATCGCTCAGGACTTACGCGTCGGCAACGTGATCATGATTGGTAATGATCCTATGGTGGTAGTGAAAGCCGAATACAACAAATCCGGCCGTAACTCAGCGGTCGTTAAAATGAAAATGAAAAACTTGCTGACTGATGCGCCTAGCGAGAACGTATATGCTGCGCAAGACAAGTTTGATGTGATTGTGCTGGAAAAGAAAGAAGTGACTTATTCTTACTTTGCCGACCCTACTTATGTGTTTATGGATGCAGAGTACAACCAGTATGATGTGGATGCAGAGTTCATGGAAGATGCGCTGCCATACCTGGAAGACGGCATGCCATGTGAAGTGCGTTTCTACGAAGGTAAAGCGATTTCTATCGAATTGCCAACCACTGTGGTCCGTGAAATCACTTACACTGAGCCAGCAGTCAAAGGCGACACCTCCGGTAAAGTGATGAAACCTGCAAAAATCGCTTCAGGTTTTGAAGTGCCGGTGCCATTATTCGTGAACCAAGGTGACAAGATCGAGATTGATACACGTACCGGTGAATACCGTAACCGTGTGATGAAGTAACTGTTGCGGTTACTGACGTAGCAAACAAAACCCCAGGCAATCCTGGGGTTTTTTATTGCGCCTAATCATCCTCAATAATCCTGTTCAAACACGCGCAGGGAAATGTTGTGCACATTCTCGGGAATGATTCACTTTTGACAGAAGTTTTTTTCACTGACAATCGCTGACAGCTTTACATCATCCCATCGTCCAGGAGGTTGCAATGCATCATCAGCAGGCTGGCAAGAAACCATTGATTGTGCTCGGTATGTGTGGCTTGCTGGGAGTTTTTACCAGCCCTGTGTTGTACGCCGATGACGCCGATGCTCGTTCACTAAAACACCCACTGATAGGTTATTGGGAGTCTAGAATGCAGCAGAGCGGTTGCCTCGAAAGCTACTGGTTCAGGGAAGATGGCACGGCCGTATTCACCAGTGGCGACGAGCAACTTGAGGCGCGTTACGAGGTGACACCGCAACCGGATGCACAAGGCTTTTTCAAACTCACTCATCGCGTGACCTTGAGCAACAGAGGCCTGGACTGCACCAGGCAGACCTCCGAAACCAATACCGAACAAACCAGCTATGTGCTTTTCCAGCCCGATGGGCGCAGTTTTATTGCCTGCGATAATGATGATCCTTCCCTGGAAGCCTGCTTCGGGCCGGTTGAACTGAAAAACAACGCAGGCAAAAGTTTGCGCTGAGTATTGATTGCAACATCGCATGTGGCAATCAGGATTTTCGCTGCTAAGGCGCTTCATGCCTGTACTGGTGGCTTGCGCCGGTTTAACGCTAGGACATTCTACACTGGCCTTGATCCACGGGCTGACATTTCCGGGCATGGCCATTTCCACGGTCAAGCTTAGCGTCAAACATGCCCACTTCCTGCAATCGGTAGAGAAGTGGGAATATTACGAGTCACTCTGTAGCGCGGTCATCGTCGGCCGCAATCCTTTGACCTTGATTACAGCGGCACATTGCCTGAAAGAAGTGCAACTGAGCGGTCCCAAAGGGCTGCCCATGCTATCGATTGCCCAGCCTGAATTACTGGGCATGGAGGATATCAGCCTGAAGCAGGCGTTCTACCGCCCCTTCGAAACGGTGTCCGAGGATTTAACCCAGGATATCGCGGTACTGGTATTTGATGCGAATATTAAAAGCCCGATACAACCTTTGCGTATCCGGCTCGATGACAGCCTGCCGGAAATCATTATGATCTGTGGTTACGGCAGAGGGTATGGCGAAGCCGACACCCGTCATCCCCGTTGTGGCGAGCGCAGACCGTTGCGCGACTTGTCTGATTTTTTCGAGGTATTACCCAAAGCTTACCGCGAAATGGATGAGATGCTGCATCTGCAGGCACAGACACAATTTGCTTATACGCAAGAGCTGGTACATGCAGAAAAAGCGTTACTGGCGGTCAACCGGCTTAACGAAATGGGCCAGTATGACCATACGATCCCCATGCCGACGGTGGGTGATTCAGGAGGGCCTTGGTTAGTGTTGAATGCGTGGGGACAGTACGAGTTGCTGGCAATTACCAGTCTGGTAGAACGCTTTTACAATCCCAGCGCGAACTGGCCTTTTTTCCAGAAACAGGTGCCATTATCAGAATACCCGTATATCGCTTACGGCTTGCGGCTGAGTCATCCAGAAGTATTGGGGTTTTTGCGTTATGCACAGCATAGTGGTGCCGATATACAGTTCACTTCGGCACCCATTACAGCCAAATAAAAACCAGCACGGTTTTTGCGCTGGTGTAGTGTCACCGTCTGAAATCTAAGCGTTTAGCTGGCTATCGATCTGTTTCTCGGCCGCCAGCCAGTGATCTGTGCTAGGTCCGTTAAAGCCATGTTTTTCGGCGATATAATAGGCCGCGGTTTCAATCATCTGCAGACGGTTTTCGCTGGTCACGATGGCGGATGCGCTGGATTTTTTACTGCTTGACGTAGTTTTACTTGCGGTTTTTTTTGCGGGGGTTTTAGAAGCAATTTCCTTGGTAGCGGTTGCTTTTTTTGCGGCAGGTTTTTTACTGCCGTTTTCAGTGGTTTTACTGGTAGCCATACTGTCTCCTTGGTCTAGAGTTGAATAAAAGTGTGAGGCTTGTGACCCCGCATGATTCATCTTATAAAAAGATAACACTTGTCGTCAAGCCGTTCCATAAGGAGACTGCCAATTTAAAGAGTAGTTCGCATCCTTGCCAGTATTCTCCGTTTTTGTAATATTCGCTTTTCAACCGCCGGAATTTATGATGTAGTGCGCACACAAGCAATCAAAGGACATCCATGTATAAAAAGGCGCTGACATCACTGACCATCTTGTTTTTCATGATGGGTTTCATCACTTGTCTGAATGACATCCTGGTGCCATACCTGAAAGCGATTTTTGCACTCAGCTACGGCCAGGCGGCGCTGATCCAGTTCTGTTTCTTTGCCGCTTACGGGCTGACTTCTATCCCGTTCAGCAACCTGATTGAAAAAGTGGGATACCAGAAAGGCATGGTGATTGGTTTTACGCTGACAGCGGCCGGGTGTCTGTTGTTCTACCCGGCAGTGGTATTGCATACTTATGCGCTTTTTCTCGGTGCTTTGTTCGTACTTGCTTCAGGCATCGTCTTGCTGCAGGTGGCGGCTAACCCTTGCGTATCGGTGATAGGCCCCAAGGAAACCGCTTCGTCACGCCTGACCATGGCACAGGCATTCAATTCGCTGGGGACATTCGTGGCCCCATTTTTTGGCGCCTACTTCATCCTTTCCGCATTGGCGAATTCCCCACATGCAGAAGGCGTGGTTTACCCGTATTTCTTTATCGCATTCGTGTTGATCATCATTGCGCTGGTACTTTCACGCATTAATCTCACGGGTCTGGAAAGCAGCCAGGACAGTGAAAGCAGCTGGAGTGAAGTCTTTAAAGAAAAAGGCCTTTTGCTGGGCGTGATAGGCATTTTTGCCTATGTCGGTGCTGAAGTGGCGATAGGCAGTTTCCTGGTCAATTATGTGATGGAGATCAGCCATGCGACAGAAACCCAGGCTGCACCATTGGTCGCTTTTTACTGGGGTGGCGCCATGGTCGGGCGTTTCCTCGGCATTTTCACCCTGAAAGCTTTTGCGCCGGCCAGGGTGCTGATGACGCATGCATTGCTTTCCGTTGTTTTCATCCTGGTTTCCATGCAGACATCCGGTACGCTGGCGATCACCAGCATGGTGCTGGTAGGCTTATGTAACTCCATCATGTTTCCTACCATCTTTACTTTAGGTATCAAGGGACTGAAGGCCGGGCAGGAGAAAAAAGGCTCAGGCCTGCTGGCAACCGCCATTCTGGGTGGCGCGATTGTGCCATTGCTGACCGGCTTGCTGGCAGACAAAGTCGGCCTGCATCACGCATTTGTACTTCCGGTGGTTTGTTATGTATATATTGCCTGGTTCGGATTTCAAAGCTTAACCAAAAGCTATGATTAGTTGAGCTGGTGCAGTTGAACTTAGCACAGTTGAATTTAGCACAGTTGAACTTAGGACAGTGGAGTTTGGGCAGTTAAACAGGTGCAGAGGCCAGGCCGCGCAACCCTATACAGTTACCCCAAGGATCCTGGATCTGGCAAATAACGACATTGTTTTCAATCTGCAAAGGACCGCGATAGAGCCTGGCGCCGATGATCTGTGCATGCGCCAGGGTGAGTTTAATTCTGGTACCCGCCAGTAAACGACGGAGCCGCAAGGCCCGGCAGCCACTTTTTCATCAGCGGGTACGAACTCCAGCGCGATGCCTTCGATGGAGAGGTATTCGAAGGCCTCTCCTTCCAGCCGCTGACGCTCAGCGTTTGGAAATAATTGCTGATACCAGTCAAGTGCCTCAGCAACCGACGGCACATGGATCATGATCGCTGCGATCGGTCGGGCTTGCATGGATTAAGCTGAAGTACCGCCCACCGTCAGTCCATCAATCTTCAGTGTAGGCTGTCCGACACCTACAGGCACGCTCTGGCCTTCCTTGCCGCAAGTGCCTACACCGCTATCCAATGCCATATCGTTACCTATCATGCTGACTTTGGTAAGCACATCCGGTCCGTTACCGATCAATGTGGCACCTTTCACCGGATAGGTGATTTTGCCATCCTCGATCATATAGGCTTCGGCAGCGCTGAAGACGAATTTACCACTGGTGATGTCGACCTGGCCGCCGCCGAAGTTGGCTGCGTAAAGGCCTTTTTTCACCGACTTGATGATCTCTTGTGGGTCTTTGTTGCCGTTCAGCATATAGGTGTTGGTCATGCGTGGCATGGGGATATGTGCATAACTTTCTCTGCGGGCATTACCGGTCAGGCCCATGCCCATCAGGCGGGCGTTCAGCGTATCCTGGATATAGCCACGCAGGATACCGTCTTCGATCAATACCGTATTCTGGGGGGCGTTGCCTTCGTCGTCCATGGTCAGCGAACCACGGCGGTCGGCAATGGTACCGTCATCGACAATAGTGATGCCTTTGGCAGCGACCTGCTGGCCTATCATATTGCTGAATGCGCTGCTGCCTTTGCGGTTAAAGTCACCTTCGAGACCGTGTCCTATCGCTTCATGCAAAAGGATGCCAGGCCAGCCACTGCCCAACACGACGGTCATGCTGCCAGCTGGGGCAGGGCGTGCATCGAGGTTGACCAATGCCTGGTGTACGGCTTTTTGCGCGTAATCCTGCAGTACCTCATCGGTGAAATAGCTGTAATCAAACCGGCCTCCGCCGCCACTGCTGCCTTGTTCACGGCGACCATTGTGCTCGGCAATCACTTGCAGGGAAAGACGCACCAGCGGGCGCACATCGCCTGCCATCACACCATCACTGCGGGCGACCATGACCACTTCATACTCGGCAGCAATCGATGCCATCACCTGTGTCACGCGTGGGTCTTGCGCCTTGGCGTAGCGCTCCAGCTTTTCCAGTAACTTAACCTTGGCATCGGCGCTTAAACTGGCGATCGGATCTTGCGGCAGGTAGAGTGGCGCATGGCTGCGAGTCACTATGCTGTGGCCGGTTTTTTCCTGGCCGAGATGTGCAATTGCGCGAGTGGCCTTGGCTGCCTGTTGCAGGGCATCCAGATGGATGTCGTCAGAGTAGGCAAAGGCAGTTTTTTCGCCACTCACAGCACGTACACCCACCCCCTGGTCAATATTGAAGCTGCCGGATTTGACCTGGCCTTCTTCCAGCCCCCACGATTCACTGCGGCTATACTGGAAGTACAAGTCGGCATAATCAATATTATGCGTCATCATGCCTGAGAGGACTTTGCTTAAAGACTCCTGGTCCAGCCCGGCAGGACGGAGAAGCATATCATTGGCAGTGGTGAGTAGCGTTTGCATAATCGGTCAACTTATCTAAAACAAAAGAGTGATGCTTGTTAAATGGTCATGGTTGGAAATGTTTTCAAGAAAAGAGTGCCGTAGCGGCACTCAGCATTTTCATGAAATGGTGGTAATGGTTTTGTGTTTCAAGGCAGGCAGGCTCTGGCGCAGGTTCTTGATGTAATTGCGGTTGATGTTGGCAATCACAATCCCTGAACCGCGGGGCAGCCTGTCCAGCACTACGCCCCACGGGTCTACAATCATGCTGTTGCCGTGGGTTTCACGGCCAGACAGGTGGTAGCCACCTTGCGCCGAAGCCACCACGTAACAGATATTCTCAATAGCACGGGCGCGCACCAGGGTCTCCCAATGCGCTTTGCCGGTGGTCTCCGTAAACGCCGAAGGCAGCACAATCATATCCACTTCACCCATCGCGCGGAATAACTCGGGGAAGCGCAAGTCGTAGCAAATCGATAGCCCTATACGCCCAAAAGGTGTATCTATCGCCATCACGCTATCACCAGGCTCTATGGTGTTCTCTTCATGGTAGTGTTCAGTGCCCATATCCAGGCCAAACAGGTGGATCTTGTCGTAACGTGCAACCTGTTCACCTTTTTCGTTGTATACCAGGCAGCTATTGCGGATTTTTTTCGGGTGGCTGCTTTTGATCGGTACAGAGCCGGCAATGATCCATATCTTGAATGCCTTGGCTGTTTTGCTTAGAAACTGCTGGATAGGGCCGTCATTTGGCTTTTCGCTGATAGCCACCTTGTCCGTATCTTTCAGCCCCATGATACAAAAGTATTCTGGCAGCACCACCAGCTTTGCACCTTGTTTGGCCGCCATTTCAATCAGGCGTTTCGCTTCCACCAGGTTGGCAGATACGTTGGGGCTGGAAGCCATCTGGATAGCAGCGACCTTTACGATATCGTCTTTGGCTGCGGATTTCAGTTTTTTTGTCTTATTGTCTGCCATGGCATATTTTCCGTTTTTCACAAGCGTTATTCTGACATCTATTGTGCCATCAATGAACGCTTTTTAAAGGTTGAACACCTTGATTAGTTGATGGTGTTTTATCGATTTCCACCTCTTGCGGGTTATCCCAGGTCCCCGTGATCATATACTCGCTGGAACTGATCTTGTTCAAAGGGTCTTTCAGCAATTTTTGTGCAACAAAAGCCGCCACCCCGACAATCGGCCCCGCTGCCAATGCCGCCAAGGAGACCGAGTCGGTGATGTGCGGAGTCACTTTTACCTTCAGGCGCTGGGTTTCTGTCTTGATATTGGTTTCGCCCTTGAGTTTGGCTTCTGCTGCCGGGCCGGTCATGAACAAGTCGTCGCTACGCAAAATACCATCACGGATATTGGCTGTTGAGGTGATTTTGTCAAAAGCAAAGCCCTGGCTGAATAGATCGCGGAAATCCAGCGTCAACCGCCGTGGCAGGCTTTGCAAGCTGAGCAAGCCTAGCAGGCGGCCCACCCCGGGTTGCACCTTAAGGATCTGGCCTTTCTCCAACTGCATGCTGAAATTGCCATCCAGTCGCTCGACCGCAAACTGGTGCGGGCTGCCCGGCCAGCCGATATTGCCTGTGATATTGCCGGTGCCGCCTTTGACCATTTCACCACTGGGCTGGAAACGTTGCAGGGTTTTGCCCAGGTTGCTCGAAGTCAGATTAAACTTGAGCGACGTTTGCGGGTTGCGCACCGAGTTGCGCCAGGTACCATCTGCCGTTAGCTGGCTATCTGCATTATTGATATTCATTTTCTGGATTACCCAGTTCTCGCCGCTGTTAAACGCTTTGATATCCAGCGCACCCAACTGTTTATCGCCGAACTGGAAGTCCTGGGCAGAGATTTCCACTTCCGGGTAAGTGGTATTGAGACGGCGCACTTCACTCGGAGGGGGCGCCGTGTCATCGGTGTCCATGCTGCGTGGTATGCGCAAATAACTCAATCTGGCGACCAGTTTGTTACTGGGTTTGATTGATATCCAGTCTACGTCACCGGCGAGTTCTTGACCCTGGATAACCATTTTCAGGCGTTCCTGTTCAGGTGTGACATTCAATTTGATCTGATGCAGATTGCGGTCGAACACATGCAAAGTGCCTGCGTTAAGCTCGATGCGGCTGAACGGTATATCCATAGCGCGGGCGGAGCTGGTGTCGTTACCAGATCCTTGCTGCCCGGTAAGCGCCAGCCATTCGTCCACATCCAGTTTCTGGAAATCCGCATGCAAATTAATGCCATCGCCGGCAGGCATGCGGGGCGGGGTGTTGACTGAAATTTCCCCGCCAGTAATTTTCGGTTCTGATCCGCTGGTATTACGCAGCAAATTAGCGTGCAACCAGTCGTTGTAATGGATAGCGATCTTGTCTGGCTGATTGTTTTCCTGCCGCAGGCGGATAGATAGATTCGCCGGAGTTTCCACCGCTTTTTTCATCGGCTCGGGCAGGTCTATCGCCATGCCTATCAATTGTGAGCGGATGTCGACACGCACATTATTCGGCGGCTGGATCAGGATATTACTTTTCCAGTCTGTGGTACCGTGCAGCGCCTTTGTCAGCAGGTTGTTGTCCAGTTTCCGCAGGGCAGTATCCGTCATGCGACCGCCGCCCTGGATGATGACAGATTTGTCGTCCCTGGAAGTGATGCTTACCGAAGCCGGATTATCGAACATCGCCAGCTGTACATTCTGTGCCTGCAGACCTTTTTCAGTAAATTTCAGGTGACCATTGATATTGGTCATTTCCGGCAAGGCAATTTCCGGATTTGCCGCTATGCGGCCGTTTTTGATCGCATAGTCGCCCTGGAACTGGCTGATATCCACATTGTTTAGCGGAATCTGCAACGCCAGCTTCAATTCGGCATCGCCCGCAGCCTTCAGGTAATCGGTAAAGCCCATGGTTACTTCCCGTACCGGGCTGGTGTTCACAAACTTCACACCCTGTTCCACAGTGCCGGTAGCCGTGGCTTTGATGTTTAGCATAGGCCAGTCTGCATCCAGCTGCGGAATCTCCACCTGTGCCTGCGTGATGTGCTGCCCTACAGTGCTACCATTTTTCACAGAAATGTCCATGCGCTTGCCTTCAAACTTCAGGAAAGCATCAATCCCTTCAATCAAAGGCCAACCGGTCCCGTATTCAAGGCTGGCATGGTCAACCTGTGCCGTGACCTTGAATATGCCTAAAGCAGGGTCTGGCTGATGGTCTTTGTTCACAAAAGGGAAGTCTTTCATGCGGCCCTTGATGATGACTTCCCCACGCCGCACCTGACCGGAAAGAATGGATGTGTCCAGCCAATGCAAGGTTGACTCGCCGAGGATGAGCGGGTAGTAAAAGGGCGCGTGTTTGGCATCGCCGCGTTCAATCTGGCTTTGTAGCTGAATGCTGTCACCGCCAGCGGCGCCTAACTGGTATTCAAGACTGGTACGCACGGCAAGATGCGGATTCGAAAGCTGCAGGTTGCGGGTACTGATCAACGTCTTGTTGCCATTGTTGTCCCATTCCACGCTACCCTGCAAGCGGTCTATAGGTACCGGCCAGCGTAGGATACCTGCTAATTCTATACTGGCGTCCCGGGTATCCAGGTCGATGTTGCCGGCATTCGGATGTAACACCAGCCGGCCAGACCAGTTTTTCAGGCCGGGCAAATGTTCATATGCTTGCATATGTAAGGCATTCAGGTTGGCTTCCAGAGCATAGTCTTGCCATTTCCCCTGTTGATTCAACCAGCGCACTTTCATCTGGCTGGCATTGCCGCTAGGAGCGGTATGTTGCAGGTATTGCGCGATTTGCGATGAAGTGTTTTCTGAGTCTGCTGCTGACGATGGAGAATCCAGCCATTTGGCAAGCGAGTCACCTTGTTCAAGCGTGAGCTTTTTGACCGTCAGTATGCCTTCGTGATTCTTCGCATCCCACTGCAGCTCACCATTGGCATCCACAAGGTTAAGGCCAGGGTGCATGTCCGCAGAAAAGTGTTTCAGGTGGACCATATGGCGCTGGTCTACCTTTTGCCAGCGGAATTCGCCAGTGATGGTATTTGCGATGAAGGTTTGCGTAGCCTTGGGTGGCGTGACGGAAATCGCCTTTAAATTAATGTTGGCTGCGATGCGTTGTAGTTGCATGGCATCAAAAGCCAGCGTGGCATTCAAACTGCCTTGCCCTGCATGCAATTCAAAAGGCAGGTCTATCCACGGTGTGAAAGCGGCCAAATCCGTTTGAGGCAAACGCAAGGAGACTTCGCCGTGCCAGGTCTCCGGTTTGGCGACATCTTCACCGACCAGCACGGCATCCAGCTTGATTCGCTGTCTGGTGCCGGTGGAAACCTGGCTATCCATATGGATATTATGCCGGTTGAGTAACCGTTGCCACACTGGCGTCAATATTTCTATGTTCAGGTCTTCCAGCAGTAATGGCGGCGTCTGGCGTTGCTCATCCACCCAGGTCACCGTAGCATGGGTAATCTTGATACGTCTTTGCGACAGCAGCCAGTTGGAAAATGCCGGGTTTCCCTGACCTGACATGGAAATGCCCGCGAGAAAAAGCTCGCCACTGGCTGTGCGGCGGATGATCAGGTTGGGTGCATCAATACGCAGGCTGATCAGCGAAGGGGACAGCAGCACCAGGCTGCTCCATGACAAGCGGGTAGATATTTTTGTGAGTTCCAGCGCCGGGCGGTGTTGTGCGTCGAAGATAGTCACATCACCTAGCGTCACATGCGGTGCCAGGCCGCTCCAGCGGATGGCGATATGCGCAATCGTGACTTCCTGTTTCATTGATTGGCTGAGTGCCTGAGCGATGCGCTCCCGGTAATCATCGATATGAGGGAAAACGTAAAATTGAATAACTCCGATAATGCCTGCCAGAACCACCAAAATGACAAAGAAGAAGGTGAGTAGCCAGCGTTTGATTTTTTGCAGAGGCATGAAATGGAGGGTCTTGAATGCAGGTGGTTTATCAACAGACTATTTTACTTGAAAACAGTTGCACTACCGAATGCGCTGCCTGGCTAAAGGCGAGAATTATGCGTCCTATGTTGATGAATCGTTTAAAATGCCTAATTTGCTTTCTGCCCGGCTACTGAAATTAAACAGACATTAAAGTATAACGAGGCTGGGGACGTTCTGTGCTACCTGACACGCGCGCATTCAGATAGGAAAGCATGTAAATGAAGGTCAACATATCCATGGTCAACAATATTAAGGAAAGTGGTCGGCAGTGATTCAGTTTAAGCAACTGACTTTTTCCAGGGCAGGCAAGCCCCTGGTCGAAAACGCCAGTTTTCAATTGCACCCCGGGCATCGTGTCGGTCTGACCGGCGCAAATGGTGCAGGTAAATCCACTTTATTCGCATTGCTGCGTGGTGAGCTGGTGGCAGATGCAGGGGAGTTGCTGATTCCTGCCCATTGGGTGATTGCACATGTGGCACAGGAAACGCCGGCTTTGTCACAATCGGCGCTGGATTACACGCTGGATGGCGATGAGGAATTACGTGCGCTGCAAGCGTCCCTTGCACTAACCCAGTCTGGTGAGGCCCAGTCCGGTGAGGCTGAGGTACATGACCCATTACAGGTTGCAGAATGGCACCAGCGACTGGCCGATATTGATGGCTACAGTGCCGAAGCCAGGGCCAGCACCTTGCTGGCCGGATTAGGGTTTACCCAGGCACAATTGTCACAATCAGTCAGTGATTTTTCCGGTGGCTGGCGTATGCGCCTGAACCTGGCACGCGCCTTGATGTGCCGTTCGGATCTGCTCTTGCTGGATGAACCAACCAACCACCTAGATATAGAAGCGGTCATCTGGCTGGAAAGCTGGCTGAATGCATACCGTGGCACACTGCTGTTGATTTCGCACGACCGGGAGTTCCTGGACAACACGGTCAACCATATTTTGCATATTGAACAGCAAAGGCTGGACCTATACCGAGGCGGCTACAGTGATTTTGAGCGGCAACGCGCGGAAAAACTGGCATTGCAACAAGCCAGCTACCAGAAGCAGCAGCAACATATTGCCCATTTGCACAAGTATATTGACCGTTTCCGTGCGCAGGCGACCAAAGCCAGGCAAGCGCAAAGCCGTATCAAGGCGCTTGAACGCATGGAGCTTATCAGTGCCGCGCATGTGGATTCTCCTTTCAGCTTTGGTTTCAGGGATGTAGGCTCCGCACCCGATCCTCTACTAGTATTGAATCAGGCCAGACTAGGCTATGGTGATAAGGTGCTAGTGAGTTTCGGCCATCTGGCTATCCGCCCGGGAGAACGCATAGGCCTGTTAGGTAAAAACGGCGCAGGCAAATCTACGCTGATCAAAACGCTGGCACAGTCTGAGACCCTGCTGGCTGGCGAGCGTATTGAAGGCAAAGATTTACGCATCGGCTATTTTGCCCAGCATCAGCTGGAGCAGTTGATCGCCAGCGATTCGCCATTGCAGCATCTGCAACGCTTGGACCCCAACGCACGTGAACAGGAACTGCTGGATTTTCTCGGTAGTTTTGATTTCCGTGGCGACATGGCCCGAACTGCTTGCGGCCCGTTTTCCGGCGGCGAAAAATCCAGGCTTGCCCTGGCCATGCTGATCTGGAAACGACCTAACCTAATCCTGCTGGATGAACCGACCAACCACCTGGATATTGAAATGCGGCATGCATTGTCCCTGGCACTGCAGGCCTATGACGGCGGCATGGTGATGGTGTCGCATGACCGTACCTTGCTGGCGACATGCTGCGAAAAGTTCATGCTGGTGGCAGATGGCAAGGCAGAAGTCTTTGATGGCGACCTTGAAGACTACAAACAGCATTTGCTCAAAGTGGCACAAACAGCGCCAACTCAAACTAACGAAGCGCCTGCCAAGCAGAACAATTATCATCAGCAGAAAGCGGAGCGGCAGGCCCGGCTGGTCGAAAGGCGGCCTTTGCTTAAGGCATTGTCCAGCCTTGAGGCACAACTGGCGAAACTGGAAACGGAAAAACAGGCGCTGGAAAGCCGTTTGGCAGACAGTGAAATTTATAGCCCGGCACAAAAAACCTCTTTACAAAGCTTACTGATGTCACAGGCTGATAACCGTAAACAGCTGGAGCAAATAGAAGGCGAATGGCTGGCTTTACAGGAAAAACTCGAAGCCCTGCCTGAGTAACTACATCAGAAATATGAAGGAAAATAAAATGGAAATGACTTATACCGAACGCCTGAAACTACTGCATCAGTTGTGCCAGATTGAAACCCGGCAAGTGACCGAACGCTCTGAGGATGAAGCCAGGGAAGCGTTTGCCAATGTAGACGTTGAACAAGCGGCCTATTACATCGCCAGCTTCGTGGCATTCAGGTCCATACAATCGGCTGGTCGTCATCCCGGCGAAGAATTGCAAAGCGATTTCGAAATGCTGGGTGTATACCAGTGTTTCGCGTTGATGGTGTATGCGTTTCTGGTGATGCCGCTGACCCAGGAAGGGCACCAGCCGGATTATGACGAGGCACAAGTCATGATAGGTAGCACGCTGTTCGAAGGTATCGCCCCTGAATTGCTGGCCGAGATCATTGAATCCGGTTTTCACAAATTCAAGCTGATTGCCGAGGCTGAAGCCGAGCACTGGCTGGAGTACCGTGAAAACCTGGATAAAGTGACCATCAGTTACCTTATCGCAGCTACTGATGATGAAAGCCCGCACGATGCTGCAGAAATATTGCCCTTATTCGGGCAGTTACTGAGCCAGTTATGCGAAGCATTTAGTTCAATTTAATTGTATGGCGGTGATTACTTACATGTATAATTTAAAAGGTTCATATTCTTGAAACTTTTTGCAAACTTGGGTAAATTTATTGCTTAACGCTTGTTAATCAATTTGTTTCTTCGATAAGATTCCAAGGCTAAGGACCAGATGCCTTCTGTTAAATCAGTAAGAGGATAAAATGAGCAAGCTGCTGTTAATTGACGATGATGTCGAATTAGCCAATATGCTGAAGGAATTCCTGACGCAGGAAGGCTTTAGTGTGACCACTGCCCACGACGGTTTAACCGGTGAGCAGTATGTTCTGGCTGGTAAATTTGAGCTGGTGATACTTGATGTCATGATGCCAGGCCAAGACGGTATGCAGACCCTTAAAAATATCAGACAGCATTCAGATATCCCTGTGCTGATGCTGACAGCAAAAGACGATAACGAAGGCCGTATCGAAGGTCTTGAAGGCGGGGCAGATGATTATGTGCAGAAACCCTGTCTGCCGCGCGAGCTGGTGGCGCGTATCCGTGCCATCCTGCGTCGCCAGAATAATGACATTCCAAAAGGCAATGATATCGTTGTCGGTCAGCTGATCGTTTCCGGCGAGCGCAGAAAAGTGTTCTGGGGTGACCAGCCGATTGTATTTACCAGCACAGAGTTCAGCCTGATCGAGATCCTGGCCAAGCATGCAGGCACCATCGTCAGCAAGGAAGATCTGTCGATCAAGGCCTTAGGCCGGTCATTAGTGAAGTATGACCGTAGTATTGATGTGCATCTCAGTAGTATCCGTCAGAAGATTTCAGAAGTTTCCGGCGGTGTGAATGTGATCCAGACAATCTATCGCGTCGGATATCAATTAGTCCGGGATTAATCATTTAAAAGCAATAGCGGGGGCTATGGGGCGCCTTTTCTGGAAACTGTTCGCAGCATTATTTCTGGCGCTTATCTCAACCGTGATCACGGTGGGGAATATAGTGCAGTGGGAACTGCACCAGAAGCATGCGCATATGCAGCAAACGCCCTCGCAAACATCCTCCCTGTCTGCTTCAAGCCGTTCAACGACTTCGTTAAACTCCCAAAAACCTCCTGGTTATGTACATTCTCCCAGTGAACTCAATTATGTTGAGCTGCTGCTGAACTTCCCGTTCTGGGCGCTGATGTTTTGCCTGGTGACCAGTACCATTTTTGCCGGTATTCTCGCCTGGTCAATTTCCCACCCGATCAAATTATTGCTTGAACACCTCAAGACCGCTGCTGATGGTAACCTGCTGGTACGCGTCAGCCCCAAAATCACCGTGAGTCACGATGAATTCGCTGAACTGGGTGCTGCCTTTGATTTAATGGCATTGCGGCTCAATAGCATGATCAAGAGCCAGTCGAATATGCTGCATCATGTGTCACATGAATTACGTTCACCGCTGGCACGCATACAGATGGCAGTAGGCCTGGTGATGCAGAACCCCAAGAAAATGCAAAGCTCCCTGCAGCGCGTAGAGCTTGAAGCGGTGCGTATGGAGAAAATGATTGCCGAGTTGCTGGAGATTTTCCGCCTGGAATCCGGTATGCAGAAACTGCAGAAAACTGACCTGGATTTAAAAAGCCTGCTCTCCAGTATTGTCGGTGATGTGCAATTTGAAAAACAGGATGCGCGTATCCGCCTGGATATGCCTGACAACCTCATTCTTATATACGGGCAACTGGAGTTGTTGCAGCGGGCGATTGAAAATGTGGTGCGCAATGCAGTCAAGTATGGCCCTGTTCTCGGCGTAGTTGCGATTGAATTACAGCGTAGCGAGCGCACGGGCGAAGTCATTATTGAAGTGCAGGACCAGGGCAGTGGTGTTGAACAGCAGGAACTGGAACAGATTTTCAAGCCTTTCATACGTGGCCGTAGTGCCTCACAAATTGATGGCCATGGCATAGGCCTGGCCATGACCAAACACATCATCGAGGCGCATGGTGGCTATGTGAAGGCCTCCAATCTATCCCCGATCGGTTTCATGGTGCGTATCCATTTACCACTGACCACGTCTTCTGCTGGCTGAATTCACACGTATTCAGCTGCAACAATGTTAAAATAAGCGGTTTTAAAGATCACGCAGGCGAAAGCCGGATAACTATGACAGCACAACCATCCAATCAACCTTCATCGGCAACAATTGAAGCGGCAGTTGACGAAAACCATGTCATCGCAGAACGCCGGGAAAAATTACGCCTGATGCGCGAGCAGGCCGCAGCCAGCCAATCAGCAGTGTTCCCTAATGATTTCAAGCCCGAGCATAAAGCTGCTGATCTCCAAGCTGCCTATGCCGAGACCGATAAAGAATCACTGGATCCGCAGGAAATCCCGGTGGTAGTCGCCGGCCGCATGATGTTGAAACGTGTGATGGGTAAAGCCAGCTTCGCAACGATTCAGGATAGCTCCGCCAGGATACAGTTGTACATTGCGCGCGACGAGATCGGGGAAGACCTGTATGAGAGTTTCAAGCACTGGGATATGGGCGATATCATGGGTGCGCGTGGCCGCCTGTTTAAGACCCGCACCGGTGAATTGTCCGTGCATGTGACCGAATTACGTTTGCTGACCAAATCTTTGCGGCCATTGCCTGAAAAATTCCATGGCCTGCAAGACCAGGAAATCAAGTATCGGCAGCGTTATGTGGATCTGATCACTTCGGAAGAGACCCGCGAGACCTTCAAGGCGCGTTCAAAAGTGGTGACTGCCATTCGCCAGTTCATGAACGAAAATGAGTTCCTCGAAGTGGAAACACCCATGCTGCACCCCATCCCCGGTGGTGCTTCGGCCAAACCGTTTATCACGCACCATAATGCGCTGGATATGCAGATGTTTATGCGTATCGCGCCTGAACTTTACCTGAAGCGGCTGATTGTCGGCGGCTTCGAGCGTGTGTTTGAAATCAACCGCAACTTCCGCAATGAAGGGCTGAGCGTCCGCCATAACCCTGAATTCACGATGATGGAGTTTTATGCGGCTTATACTGATTATCACTGGTTAATGGATTTTACAGAGCAATGCATACGTGCTGCTGCTATTGCGGCCCGTGGTACTGCAGTACTGAGTTATGCCGGCAAGGAAGTGGATTTAAGCAAACCGTTTGAGCGCCTGACTATTATCGGGGCGATTCAGAAATATGCTCCACAATACACGCTGGCCCAGTTAAACGATGCCGGCTTCCTGCGTAAGGAGTTGCTCAAGTTAGGGGTCAAGGCATTTGACCACGCCGGTTTGGGTTCCTTGCAATTATCCCTGTTTGAAGAAACGGCCGAGAGCCAGTTGTGGCAACCTACCTATATTATTGATTACCCGGTCGAAGTGTCGCCACTTGCGCGTGCTTCCGACAAGCAACCCGGGATCACTGAGCGCTTTGAGCTGTTTATCACCGGCCGTGAAATGGCCAACGGCTTCAGCGAGCTGAATGATGCTGAAGACCAGGCGGCGCGTTTCCTGGCACAAGTGAAGGCCAAAGAAGCGGGTGACCAAGAAGCCATGTATTACGATGCCGACTTTATACGTGCGCTCGAATATGGCATGCCTCCCACCGGTGGCTGTGGTATCGGCATCGACCGTCTGGTCATGCTCATCACCGATAGCCCAAGTATCCGCGATGTGATCCTGTTCCCGCATATGCGCGCCGAACAGTAATCTGGAGACTGACAAAAGCCACCTGCGGGTGGCTTTTTTATGCCTATAAACGGACTAGTTACACCTTTAGTTCCAATACACACAGTTGTCATCAAATTGTCATATTACCTGTTCAAAATACGCCCCGTTGTTTCAATAACATAGATCGTTAAACAGGGAAAAAATATGAATTCGAAATTGCATCGCATCGTGCTGGCCACGGTGGCGAGCAGCATGCTTGCCGGCTTGTCTTTTTCTGCCATGGCTGACTCAACCGTAGATCTGGTACAGGCATTGGTTTCCAAAGGCGTGCTAACTGAAGAAGAAGGCGCGTTGCTGACCAAAGGCCGCAGCAACGAGGTCGAAGTACAAAAGAAAAAAGAAAGTAAGAGCTGGACCAGCCGCGTTAACCTGCGTGGTTATGTGCAAGTGCGTAACACCACTATGTTAGGTGGGGATGATGGTGTGAACCTGTGGTCCGATCGCTCTGTTGGCGATGACCAGTCTCTGGGCGATGCAGACAAGAACTTCCTGATCCGCCGCGCGCGCCTGATTATTTTTGGTGATTTTGGTGACCATTTAAGTTACTACATACAGCCTGACTTTGCCAGCTCTGTAGGTGGTACTACCAACTCAAACGCTAGCGGTGCTGGTAACTTTGCACAATTGCGTGATGCCTATGGAGATGTATACATTGATAAAACACGTGTGCACCGTATCCGTGTGGGTCAATCCAAAGTGCCTTATGGTTTTGAAAACCTGCAATCAAGCTCAAACCGTTTAGCACTGGATCGTAACGATGCTTTGAACAGTGCGGTGCGTGATGAGCGTGATCTGGGTGCTTTCTACTACTACACACCAACTGATATTCAAGCGTTGTTTGAAGATATTAACAAGCAAGGTTTGAAACACTCAGGCAACTACGGTATGTTTGCTCTGGGCCTTTACAATGGCCAAGGTGCTAACGCCAGGGATCAGAACGACAACTACCACGTAGTATCGCGATTTACTTACCCTTGGAAAACGGAAAGTGGCCAGATTTACGAGGCTGGTATCCAGGCTTACAGAGGTGATTACATTTCAACAGTAGGTGCCTATAGTCGTCGTAACGCAGCTGGTGTATTGGCTTCCGCCACACCTACTTTAGGTACTGGAGTTCCACTGTCTGGCAGAAATGGTATTGAAGATGAACGTGTAGGTATCAGCTTCGTTATGTATCCTCAACCATTTGGTATCCAGGCAGAATGGAACTGGGGTAACACTCCAGGCTTAGATATCACCAAAAACGTAATTGAGAAGAAAAGCCTCAATGGAGGTTATGTGCAGGCCATGTACAAGATTGATAACTTCCAGTTCTTAAGTACTAATGGCACGTTGATCCCGTTTGTGAAATGGCAATACTTTGATGGTTATAACAAAGCTGAAACCAACTCACCAGAGAACCACGTGAATGATTGGGAATTGGGTGTCGAATGGCAATTGGCACCAGAGGTTGAAATTGCGATGGTGTATCACCGTATGAACCGCACTAATTTAGTTACTGGCAACCGTGTAGCTTCTGCTGCAAACACCGCAAACAACTTGCAGCCTAGAGAAGATTACGAAAATTTCAAGGCAGAAGCGTTGCGCGTGCAATTGCAATATAACTTCTAAAAAGGTTTATCTCCAAAAATTCAATCCCGCCAGATGGCGGGATTTTTTTATTCCATATATAACTATTTTGAATATAAAAATAATAAATAATTATTTTTTAAAATATAAATATTCTGAAATAATCCCGCTCATTCAATCAAGCGAGATGCGCCATGGTGTCAACACTGACCAAACCGGATGTAGATTATGACGAAGCTGTGCTGGCTGCGGTACATGCCGCGATTATTGCAGTACAGCGCGATACAGGGTATGGCTCTATTGAAATTACAGTGCATGACGGACGTGTGACTCAAATCGAACGGCGCGAAAAAGTGCGTTTCGAGCAAAGCAAATTGAAAAAGTAATGAATGTTTTTTACGGCTCTGACCAGTTAACTGGAAGCTTTATTCACTAGGGAGATTTAAATGCAGTTCAAGAAAATAACGCTCGCAATGGCTGCGACCGGGTTATGGTGGGCAAGCGGGGTTGCTGGCGTTTCGCAAGCCTACGCGGCGGAAGAAGCCGCCGAAGCACAAGTAGAAGATGCTGAACAAAAGAAAAAAATCGAGGCGCGCCTGGCCGAGATCAAGGCTGAAGAAAAGGCTGCCGCAAAAGCAGCGAACGGCTATTACGTTGAACGCCGCAGCTACGGTACACAAAAAGAAACCGAGCCTCCACGCTACGTTAAACAACTTAACAAAACCTGGTTGAAAGAATACGACACGTTTGCTGATATCGACTGGCTCGATGTAGGCCTGGAGTATCGTGCACGTTATGAACACCGTGATAACGATTTCCGCCGTGCCAGGGAAAATATTGATGATCCCATTTTACTGCGTACACGTGCTTATCTAGGTCTGAAAAATATTCTGGACCCATTCCGTTTTGCTGTGGAAGCACAGGATTCACGCCGCAACAACAGCGATTACACCCGTAGTAACGATACACGTGATGTGGACAAAGCGGATTTTGTCCAGGCTTACCTGGAGCTCTACTACAAGGACAGCATCTTTGGTAAAGATGATCTTGGCAACAGCCGTCCATTCTGGATCCGTGGTGGCCGCCTGGCCTGGGAAAGCCTGGATAGGCGCCTGATTGCGCGTAACGAATGGCGTAACACGACCAACACTTTCCAGGGTGTGCGTGCCAATATCGGTGAGAAAAAGAATGACTGGCAACTCGAAGCGTTTGCGGTGCAGCCGGTCCAACGCTTTACTGAAAAGCTGGATGAAGTGGATCACGCACAGAACTTCTATGGTGTGATCGGTGACTGGCGTCGCTGGTCTGAATACGTGACGATTCAGCCCTATTACTTCTTGTTAAAACAAAATGGCGATGACGTAGTTAACGATTCTAACGGTATCGCATATTCTGACCGTCGTACATACAATGCCCTTGATCAAGCTCAGGCCAGGATAGACCGTAAGATACATACTGGCGGTATCCGTGTTTTCGGTGTTATCCCCGGCACTCAGTGGGACTATGACGCAAGTTATGTGAAGCAATGGGGTGATGTCCAACGTTTCATTGGTACTGCTGCAACTGGACGATACATAACAGTAGATCATGATGCCTTTGCATATAACGCAGAGGTAGGTTACACCTTTGCCAAACAACCTTGGAAACCACGCTTTAGTGGTTCTTATGGTGTAGCTTCAGGCGATAAGACTACGCCAGCTGGAAACGATCTTACAGACAGCGGACGCTTTGACCGATTGTTTGGCTTTGCTCGCCCATGGTCTAACAATGACTATATTCAAATGGAAAACATTCGTGCGGCAAAAGTAAGGGTGGAGTTTGATCCGCAAGTACCTTATTTGACCAATGTGAAAGTCGATACCGGTTTTAGTTGGTATCGTTTGGATGACGCATCTGATCGTTGGCAAGCTGGCGCGAACCTTCGCGATAGAACTGGCAACTCAGGAAGGGATCTGGGTAAAGAATTTGACTTGCGCGTTCGCTTCCCGGTAAACCAATATGCTTCATTGAATTTGGGATATGCCCATTTCTGGGCAGGCGACTTTGTTCAGGATGCGGTAAGTGCCAATGCTACCAATCGAGGAAGATATGATCAGAATCGGTCAGACAGCTCCGACTTTTTCTACACAGAATTAACCCTGTACGGTTTCTAACTGAGGATAAACATGAAATTTAACCAAACAATTAAAACGGCATTGTTGATCGCTGCTCTGGCTTCGCCGTTGGCGGCCTGGGCTGCAGATATCAATTTGCTGAATGTGTCTTACGACCCGACACGCGAGTTGTACCAGGATTACAACGCAGCCTTCTCCAAATACTGGAAAGCTAAAACTGGCGACAATGTGATTATCAAGCAGTCACATGGTGGTTCAGGTAAGCAGGCGCGTTCAGTGATTGACGGTTTGCAAGCGGATGTGGTGACCCTGGCTTTATCCTACGATGTGGATGAAGTCGGCAGCAAAGGCAAGCTTTTCCCGGCAGACTGGCAAAAACGTTTGCCACATAACAGTTCTCCTTATACCTCAACGATTGTATTTCTGGTGCGTAAAGGCAACCCGAAGAATATCAAGGATTGGGATGACCTGATCAAACCGGGTACTTCTGTGATCACACCTAACCCGAAAACATCAGGGGGTGCACGCTGGAATTATCTGGCAGCTTATGGTTATGCGCTTAAGCAATATAACAATGATGATGCTAAAGCCAAAGATTACCTGAAGAAACTGTTCAAGAATGTGCCGGTGCTGGACAGCGGCGCACGTGGATCTACCACGACCTTTGTAGAGCGTGGTATCGGTGATGTGTTGCTGGCTTGGGAAAACGAGGCTTTCCTGGCATTGAAAGAGCTGGGTCCAGACAAGTTTGATATTGTGGTGCCTTCATTATCCATCCTGGCTGAACCGCCAGTTGCTGTGGTCGATAAGAACGTGAAACGCCACAACACCCAGGCAGTGGCTGAAGCTTACTTGCAGTATTTATACAGTGAGGAAGGCCAGGAAATCGCCGCCAAGAACTACTACCGCCCAACCCTGGAATCTGTGGCCAAGAAGTACGAGAAGCAGTTTCCAAAGGTTAATCTGATCAAGATTGATGAAGCATTTGGCGGCTGGCAAAAAGCACAGAAAACGCATTTTGCTGACGGTGGTGTGTTTGACGAGATTTACCAAAAATAAGTTTTAAATCTGGAAAAAGGCATTTACCCAATGCCTTTTTCCTTTTCTCTTATAAGGAGACCGTATATGTCAAAAGCATTAGTCATTGGTGGTGACCGTATCGAAGGAATCAAACAAGTATTACACGCGCAAGGGATAGACAAAATCGACCACTGGACTGGCCGTAAACCAGGCGACGTAAAACGTGAACTGCCTGCGAATGTGAATGTGATCGTACTGGTGACCGGTTGGTTGAATCATTCCATGATGTACCGTATCAAGCACGTAGCGCACAAGCGCGGATTAAAGGTCGTATATACACGCAATAGTGCAGACGGCATGCAGCGTGTACTTGAAGCGGCCTGATAGCGAATAGTTTGCTATCACGTATATTTTTACATTTTTATATTTAATTTAGTCTAAATTTATCCTCCTTATTAACCGATAAAGAAATAGAGTTTTAAGGTTAAATGGCATAACTCAGCAGTTTTGTGTACATTGTGTACGCAGAGCGATGCATGAGTTTACAAGGGTAAATAATGAGTCAAACCGGGATTGGCGAGAAATCAGCGCCACTCAATGAAAATGCGACGCAGCGCCAGTTTATGCGCCACCGTCTTGTACGCAAGGTACAGGAGAATACGCATTTCCTGGCCATGACCAGCATGGTTTGCGGTTTACTCGGTTTCCCACATTATCTGCTGGATGTTGACAACAACGTCTGGCTGGCGCAATTACTCACTTACCTCACTTTTATCCTGGTGAGCTATAACCTGCTGCTGGAAAACGGCCGCACCAACCTGGCGATGCTGACCATGTCACTGGTGACAGTGAGTTTATTTGTTGTGCAGCTTTCACCTTATGCCGCCGATTTCAATGACACTGCGCATTTGTTGCGCATGTCCAGTGATATACAAGTACACCAATTCTCACGTGTAATGGAATATGCTGCAGGTGCATTACTGGCCTGCCTGATCGCTACCTCCTACCTGTTTCAACGCTGGGGATGGTTAGCCACCAGCCAGGGGATATTGTATGTGGCGGTCATGATCCCCCTAATCCCTTTGCTGGGATTTTTCTGTGGTGTAGCGCAACCGTACGGCATCATGTCACCACTGACCACATTGAGCGGCCTGTTGTGTGCGTTCAGCTTGCTTGCAAAGCATGCTTCGCATCCGCCCATGAGCTATTTGCTTCTGATGGACGATAACGGCAAGCAGATACGCTTCAGCATCGTGTTCCTGAGCTTTTTTGCCATTATGCTGGCCAGGGCAGGGGTGGAGTTTGGTGACAGCATGTTGCGCGCACTGCCGGTCGTGGTGGTGGTGTCGATTCTGGCGATCATCTATACCATGACGGCCACGTATTACCGTAAAGGCCAAACCAGCGAGCAAATCGTATTGCCTGCCGCGGATATGGATTTTGCCAGCCAGGTAGAGACCGCGCTGGATAACCAGCAGTTTTATCTGGTGTATCAACCGCAGGTTGATTTCAATACTGGCAAGTTGAAAGGCGTTGAGGCACTGGTGCGCTGGCGACATCCGCAAAAAGGCATTATCTCGCCAGAAAAATTCATTCGTGTGGCTGAGCTGACAGGGCTGATCGTGCCATTGGGCAAATGGGTGATGCGTACCGCGTGTGCGCAAGCTGCCGCCTGGAGTAATGACCCGGTGCTGGGCAAGATAGAAGTGGCAGTGAATGTCTCTGCGTTGCAATTGAAGTCAGGCACACTGGTGGAAGATATCTTGCAGGTACTCGAAGAAACAGGCCTGGCGCCAGAGCGATTGGTGGTAGAGCTGACTGAAAGCGCTTTTGTGCAGGACGATGGCCAGAATGCCAGCATCATGCACAAGTTGAAAGAAGCCGGCATCAAGCTGGCGATCGATGATTTCGGTACCGGGTACTCCTGCCTGTCTTACTTACGTGATATCCCGGGCGATTACCTGAAAGTAGACCGTTCATTTGTAATGGAATTGCCAGGTAACAGCAAGGCTGAGGCAGTGATTCAAGCCATTGTCAGCCTTGGTAAAAGCCTGGATTACCGTATCATCGCCGAAGGCGTGGAAACCCTGGCGCAGGCCAAATTCATCAAAGCCATAGGCGGTGACATCGTGCAGGGCTTCTTGTTTTCACGTCCACTGGAAGCGGAAGCATTGCAACACTGGGCGGCTGAAAAACTGCCAGCGCAGATTCCTCAATAATCAGCGCGTTACGCAAGCCTCTATGAACATGTTGTGATAGGGCAGTGTCTTTCACAATAGCCATACCATTCATAGCAAATCTCCTGTTTATCCGGCATTAATCAAGTGAAAAGGAAGAGAAATCCTTTGTTTCTCCTCCAATAATCCTGCAAACCTTGCCCATATAGTATAAAAAAACCACCGGCCAGACCGGGGGGATAATAACGGTAATGGACAGGGGGCATCGTATGTCAGTTTCCAGCATTGACTGGTTAGCTGTGAATGTTCAAGAGTGTGCGACGCAACGCCAATATATGCGGCACCGTTTTTTGCGTAGCGTTCAGAAGCAGGCACCATGGCTGGCGCTTGCCAGTATCGTGACCGTCTTCCTGACGCTCCCTTTTATCTCTTTTCCCAATGAATACGGTCTGTGTATTGCCTTAAGCCTGGGTTACATGATTTTTATCGTCGTGAGCCTGCAGACTTTGCTTAACACATGGCGTAGTGACCGGCTGACCAAAGTCATTGCTTTTTCGGTAGTGCTTTTATTCCTGTCAGAAATATTCCTGGTGGTGGGTAATCATCGCCATATCAGTGTTGATTTCAGCAGCAGTACTTTTGCGATAGCCCTGAATAGCGATCAGTTGCTGACGGATTTACTCATGGCTTTTTTAGTGATGTTCGCTTCCATCCTGTGTCATATCCAGTGGAGTAAATGCAGCCAGGCGCTGTTATGTGTGGTGATCATGCTGCCGGTCAATGGCTGGCTGGCATGTTTGTATGGTATTCCGGATGCGTATGGCCAGCTTTCCATGCTGGCCAGCCTGGGCGGCTTGTTATGTGCTGCGGCACTGCTGGCCAAACAGATCTCCAATACCTCGATGAGCTATTTGTTACTGCTGGATGATTCAGGCAAACATCTGCGCTGGATAGTATGCATTTTATTTCTATGTGCGATCACACTTGGCGGCATGGGCGTATTTTTCAAGCATGACCCGCGGGTCACGCCCATCCTGGTGACACTGGCGCTGATTTCAATCGTCAGCATCATGACCATCACTTACTACCGCAAAGGTGTGGTGCATGAGCAGGTATTGCCACCAGAAGACCTGGCTTTCGCCAGCGAGCTCGAAGCCGCAATCGCCCATGAGGAGTTTTACCTGGAATATCAACCGCAAATTGATTTCAACACGGGAATGATGGTCGGGGTAGAGGCGTTGATCCGCTGGCAACATCCGCAACACGGGGTGGTTCCGCCTAACAAATTTATTGGTGTGGCGGAATTGACCGGTCTGATCGTCCCTATGGGCGCCTGGGTGCTGAAAGCTGCCTGCCAGCAGGTCGCCGGCTGGAAAGATAAAGAGTTGGCAGATGCCAAGGTCTCGGTGAATGTGTCACCGATGCAGCTGAATGCCGAAGGCTTTACCGATTATGTGGCGCAGGTTTTACGTGAAACCGGGCTGGCAGCCGGGCGGCTGGTGATCGAGCTCACTGAAAGCGCCTTCGTGCATTCAGATTGCAAGAGCACAGAAAACCTGCAGGCACTCAAGCGCATAGGTGTCAAACTGGCGATCGATGATTTCGGCACCGGATATTCCTGCCTGGCTTATCTGCGGGATATTCCGGGTGATTACCTGAAGGTAGACAGGTCCTTTGTCAACGATGTGCCGGGCAAAGAGCGCTCCGAAGCCGTGACCAGTGCGATTGTGGTGCTGGGCAAGAACCTGCATTACCAGATTGTGGCAGAAGGCGTTGAAACCGAGGCGCAAGCTGACTACCTGAAAGCACTGGGTTGCGATTTTGTCCAGGGTTTCCTGTATGCCAGGCCTATGTCAGAACATGATCTGCGGCAGTGGCTATCAGCGCGTACCAGTAATCCATGATGCAGGATCACCAGTCACCCTGATTCTTAAGCCTCAGGCGCTGATGCCAGGCCGGAAGTGTATTTCTGGTGCTGCAATTTCGACCTGACCAGTTCAATATGGGCGCGCAACTCATAGGCATATTGTGAAAATGGCACCGGCAGCTTCACGTTGATCACTTTGGATTCAATCTCATTAAGCTTTTCCACAAACAGCCGCTGGTCTTCCGCAGTCTTGATTTCTTTCAGTTGCGTATCCAGGTAGCGTAACTCGCCGTAGTAGCGGAATAGTTTACGTTTCACCAGCCAGACATAAATCATGGGGATAATTTTGGTCAGCGGAATCAATAATGCCAGCAATGGCAGGATCACGATCAAAGTACGGTTAACGAATGTTGCCGCCCAGAATGGCAGGTATTTATCGATGATCGGCAGGCCGGATTTATAAAAATTCAAAGCCTGGGTACTGAGCGGGATGTCGGTATCTTTTGCGGAGGGGAACTCATCCTTCGTATTAAATAAACCAGCCCCGCCATGCACTTGGGCAATGACTTTCATCATTAAATACACCAGTGCAGGGTGCATGCTTTCCTTCACTACCAATGTTGCTGTAGGCGCCACCATATGCACATCATGCGGAGGAGTATTATTCACCAGATCCATGGCACCTTCAGGTAACACAAGATGGTGCAGGAATGAAAATTTGCGGGAAAATGCTTCTGCAGTATCCATGCTGAGCAGGCTCAACCGTTTATCTTCAACCATGCTGCGGATCACATAGGATGTAGGTACATCGACGAAAAACGCCGCATCGAGTTTGCCATTGCGTAATGCTTCCGCCGCTTCCTCACCACCGGTTTCCACCAGCTTGCTATTTTCAGGGGTGACGCCGCTTTCCGCCAGCAAGGTGCTTACCAGCGTATGCGTACCATTGCCGGCATAGCCGATAGCGATTTTTCTCCCTTTCAGGGCAGAAAGATGCGTGGTTTCCAGCTTGCAGCGGCAGAAGATCCATACCGGCTGGTAGTACAAACTGCCCAGCGATAATAATGTACCGGCGCCTTCGGCATGCGCTTCCCCATCCTGGATGAACGCGATATCCACATCCGAGTCCGGATCTTTCAGCAGGCGCAGGTTTTCTTTATCACCTGACGTAGGGCGGGTTTCCAGTGTAATGCCTTCCTGTTTCAGGAACACGCCATAAATCGCTGCAAATGCATTGTAATTGACATCGTTATTGCCGGTGGCAATCACGATCTTGCGCGGTGGGGCGGGGTCGATAAATTTGTAGGCAAAAAACAAGGCCACACTGATAAGTATGATGGAGGGCAGCATGGCGCCCAGTATCTCACCGGTGAAGATGGCGGTGAATTTATTATTACGCGGATCAAATTTCATCTGTAATGGCATTCATCATTAAATGATGAATTATTTTATTGTCAGGATGAGTTTGATTTTACAGAGGCTAGCACAGAATGTCACAGCAGAAGGGATTAAAAAAGAATGCAGCCAGATGGCTGGCTGCATTCTTATCAGGGGTGACGCGCTGACAGGCGTTGCAGTACAACGATCATGCGATCGATTTCATCATAGGTGTTATAGAACGCCACTGAAGGACGCACGGTCGTTTCCACGCCGAAACGGCGCAAGATAGGTTGCGCGCAATGATGACCGGAACGCACAGCTATACCTTCTTCGTTCAGTGCGGCACCTACTTCTTCGCTCTGGTAACCTTTCAGGGCGAACGACAGCACGCTGGCTTTGTTTTTTGCCGTGCCGATCAAGCGCAAATGTGGAATGTCGCACATGGCTGCAGTCGCATATTCAAGCAAAGCGTGTTCGTAATTGGCGATATTTTCAATGCCGATCCGCTCTATATATTTCAGCGCTGCACCAAGGCCCACTGCATCTGCAATATTGCCCGTACCTGCCTCGAATTTGGCTGGGGCTGCATGATAGACGGTTTTTTCAAACGTCACGTCCTGAATCATGTTGCCACCGCCTTGCCAGGCCGGCATGTCTTGCAATACATCTGCTTTGCCGTAGATCACACCAATGCCGGTCGGGCCAAAGATCTTATGGCCGGAAAACACAAAGAAATCCGCATCCAGCGTCTGTATATCAATACGCATATGCGAAATCGATTGTGCGCCATCCAGCAATACCCTGGCACCGGCTCTATGCGCCATCGCAATCATTTCCTGCGCAGGCGTGACAGTGCCCAGCGCATTGGATACTTGCGTAAACGACACCAGCTTGGTTCTTGGGGTCAGCAGCCGCTGGTATTCCTCCAACAGAATCTGGCCACTGTCATCCACTGGAATCACCTTCAGCACCGCACCGGTTTCCTGGCACAACTGCTGCCATGGCACGATATTGGCATGATGTTCCAGGTTGGAGACCACGATCTCATCGCCGGCGCTAAGATGCTTTTTACCCCAGGTTTTGGCAACCAGGTTAATCCCCTCAGTGGTGCCGCGCACGAAAATCACCTGATTCACTGACGGTGCATTGATAAAGCGACGCACAGTTTCGCGCGCATCTTCATAGGCATCCGTCGCACGCGCTGCCAGTTCATGCGCAGCCCGGTGAATATTTGAATTTTCATGCTGATAGAAATAGCTGACTCTATCAATCACCACCTGTGGTTTCTGAGTCGTCGCCGCATTATCGAACCACACCAGTGGCCTGCCGTTCACTTTCTCATTCAGGATGGGGAAGTCACGGCGCACACTTAATACATCAAACGCAGGGTGTGCGGAACCGGGCAAGTTGCCGTTGAGTACCGGCTGCTGTGGTTGCAGAAAATAGAATGACTGGCTACCGGATGAGGCTTTGGCAGGCGGGACATTGCCTGGTGTCCCTAAACCGGCAGAGTCCTGACCAGCAGAGCCGGCACGAGCAGATTCATGACCAGGAGAGGCATGATTAGGTGATCCAATTCCAGGTATATGGGCTTGCGTGGCTGGAATCGACGGGTTCGACTGACCCAGCCAGCGGTTCAATTCCTGTTGGTAGGGAATCTCAATACCTAAATTCGCAAACTGCCCTGGTAACAGGTAAGCCGGGTCTGTATGCAGCACATCCAGATGCGTGTGGTCACTGGCCAGCGTTTCTGTGCCAGGCGCATGTGTCAGTTGCTGTGCCTGTGATTCAAGCAGCACTGGCTGCACAAACGATTGTGCAAAACTCGGCGACGTGATGTCCCTGGAGTTGCCTCCAGTCACTACACCGACCTGCGTGGTTAATGAATCCGTCGCCGGCACCTTGGCTTGCGCCTGGGCAGGCGTTGCCAGTGATTGCGCAAACTGTGCAGCAGCGAATGGTGCCGTAGCCGGAAACCCTTCCGCATATAGTTCATTGGCCAAATGGTTCAGCGTGTCAATGTCCAGTGCTCCGGTCTGCTCCCACTCGCGGCCAACGCCCAGTGCCGCCGTCATTTTAGGGTGGTCCCCGGGCAGCGAGGCCAGAATAGCTTCGGGTTCAAAGCTTGCCAGATCCAGTGCCTGATGAGTGTTTGGATTACTTGTAGTCATAATAGTGGTCAACTCCGACATCTTCCAGCACGGCAATCGCATCTTCAGTTAACACTGCGAGTGAGCAGTACAGTGAAACCAGGTAAGACGCAATCGCTTTGTGGTTGATGCCCATGAAGCGCACTGACAAGCCCATGCTTTGTTGACCGGGCAGGTTAGGTTGATACAGGCCGATCACACCTTGCTTGCTTTCGCCAACGCGCAGCAACAGGATTTTGGACTTGCCATTAGCGATAGGCAGTTTGTCGCTAGGAATCAGCGGGATGCCGCGCCAGGTGATGAATTGTGAACCAAACAGAGACACTGTTGGTGGAGGCACGCCGCGACGGGTACATTCACGGCCAAACGCAGCAATTGCTTTCGGGTGTGCCAGGAAGAAAGCAGGCTCTTTCCATACTTTGCTCAGCAGTTCATCCAGGTCGTCCGGGGTAGGGTAGCCGTTACGTGTTTTCACGATTTGTGATTTAGCAACGTTATTCAGTAAACCGTATTCTTTGTTATTGATCAGTTCGCTTTCCTGGCGCTCTTTGACCACTTCAATGGTCAGGCGTAACTGCTCTTTGATCTGATTATGCGGGCTGCTATACAGGTCAGACACACGGGTATGTACATCCACCACCGTGTTTACTGCATTCAGCACATATTCACGGCCCCATTCTTCGTAATCAACGAAGGTAGCTGGCAGCTCTTTTTCATCTTTGTTGGAGCAATCAACTGTGATTGCATTTGGATCTTTAGCCTTGTTAACGCGGTAAATACCTGCTTCTACCGGTACCCAGTTGAGCAGATGCACCAGCCAGCGTGGGCTGATAGTACTGAGCATAGGTACCGATTTGGTAGCATTGGCAAGCGTCCGTGCTGCGACATCGCCTAATGCGGTCTGAGATGGCTGTTGTGACATATATTCTCCTTATTTGGTATGGCTGGCTCTATTATGGATACAACTTTATAAAATCAAGCTGCGGCTGGAATGGGCTTAGCATCCGAATGCGCTTGTGTAACATTGCTATTGGCAGGCACGCTGCGGGTAACCCACACGTTACCGCCAATGACAGAATTTTTACCTATGGTGACACGACCCAGGATGGTAGCGCCGGCATAGACGACCACAAAGTCCTCCAAGATAGGGTGGCGCTCGAATTTCTTGACCAGATGCCCATTGGCGTCTTTAGGGAAATTTTTTGCACCTAACGTGACTGCCTGGTACAAACGTACATGGTTGCCAATGATGGCGGTTTCGCCGATCACGACACCTGTACCATGGTCTATGAAAAAGTGATCACCAATATTGGCACCAGGGTGAATATCAATCCCGGTCTGAGAGTGGGCGATCTCGGTGATCAGACGCGCAATGATAGTTAAGCCCAATCCATGCAATACATGGGCAATACGGAAATGGATCAGTGCCAGTATGCCGGGATAACTCACGAGGATCTCATCGATACTGTCTGCAGCAGGGTCGCCTTGATAAGCTGCTTCCAGATCGGTATCCAGTTGCAGGCGTATACGCGGCAAGTGTTCGGAAAACTGCGCGGTCAGGGTATGCGCCTGGGCACGGAACTGGTTGATGGCTTCGCTAGGTGCTTTGAATGCCAGTTCCAGGCGTACCTGGTGCTGTAACTCTCGCAAAGCTTTGTCCAGTGTGGTACCTACATAAAAATTAATGGCATTCGCCTGGATATCCGGGTCGCCGAGACGGTTGGGGAACAACGCTGCCGCCAGCCATTCCACGCATTGACCCAGCGCCTTGCGCGAAGGAAGCTTGGGTGGTTGCGCTAGGCGCTGCCGTTGCTGCAATGCTGTTTCTCGTATATTGGCCAGTTCTTGCACGATGTGCTCAATCGCTATTTCTTCCATCGTCATTAGTCCTGTCGGTTATTTTGTTTCGCTGTGTAAAATAAAAAGCCAGTTGCACTTTTAATGCAAACTGGCCTCCAGTAGTCTAGACAGCTAAATATTTGCACACTATAAAATAAACTTTTTGAAATGAATAGAGCTAAAGTCAAATAATTATTAATTATTTGTTTATTCCATTTAATTATTAAGGAAAAATTCATCAAAAATTCCTCTGAAACAAATGTGAATAAATGTATTGAGCCTATTAAACTACTCCTCTGCAAGCAGATTGGCAATGCGAATGCTTTGAAATTTCTTAACTTTATTAATATGTTTTAAAATTATAAATATATTATTTTTTATTCTTTTTAAAAATATGAATACCTCTGTATAGTGCAGACCAGTTCATATTAGGAGGTATGTATGTCATCTATATTACGCAGCGCGGTGCTAGCTGTTTTATTCAGCAGCGCATCCCTGCAAGCCGCTGAATTGTTAAATGTTTCTTATGATGTGACCAGGGAATTCTATAAAGACTTTAACCCGGCATTCGTACAATTCTGGAAAGAAAAAACAGGCGAAACCATCACGATCAACCAATCGCATGGTGGCTCGACCAAACAGGCGCGCTCAGTGGTAGATGGCTTACCGGCAGATGTGATCACCATGAACCGCAGTGCGGATATTGATATCCTGGCGCAAAAAGGCAAGTTGATCCCTGCCAACTGGCAGACACGCTTACCAAATAATAGTGTGCCTAGTGCTTCACCAACCGTTTTTCTGGTACGAAAGGGCAACCCTAAACGTATTAAAGACTGGGATGATCTAATCCGCCCTGGAGTGGCTTCTGTGATCCCTAACCCGAAAACTTCAGGTAACGGTAAATATAGTTACCTCGCCGCCTGGGGATATGTCACGCAAAAAGGGGGCGATGCAGCTAAAGCGCGTCAGTTCGTTACCGAACTATTCAAGCATGTGCCTGTACTGGATACCGGCGGACGTGGGGCGACGACGACTTTTGCCCAGCGTGAAATCGGTGATGTGCTGATCACGTTTGAAAATGAAGTCTATCTGCTGCAAAAAGAGCTGGGCGAAGACAAATATGAGGTTGTTTATCCTTCAGTGACCGTACTTGCGGAAAACCCGGTGGCGCTGGTGGATAAAGTGGTGGATAAGAAAGGCACACGCAAGCAGGCGCAAGCTTACCTGGAATTCCATTTCTCCCCGCAAGGCCAGGCGATTGCCGCCAAACATTATTTGCGTCCGCAGGTAACTGAAGCAACACAGCCGGCGTTTAAAAAATTACATACCTTCACTGTCAAGGAAGTATTTGGCAGCTGGAACGATGCCGAGAATACGCACTTCAGCGATGGTGGCATTTTTGACCAGATTTACCAGAAATAAGCACTAAGCGCAGTAAAGCATAAGGAGGGACGATGACCCAGCGACAACCGCATCAGGAACCAGAACATGTAGTGCAATTACGTGCTGAATTAAAGCAGGTACTTTCGCTAGATCTGGAAGAATTAGGGCTGATCGAGGCCAATACCGGTGAATATGAAAGCACATTTATAGGCGTACACCTGAAAACTGCTTTCCAGCCGATCTACGATGCCAAGCAAGGCGATATTTACGGGTATGAAGCACTGATCCGCCCGTCTTTATTTGGCACGCTGGGCAGCACACCCGAGTTTGCATTCACCTATGCAGAGCAATCCGGCAAGCTGGTGCAGTTTGACCGAGTATGCCGCTCACAGCACGTGTTGAACTTCCGGGCCATCCATCAGGAGAACGGCTTGCTGTTCCTGAACGTGCATCCGAAGTTGCTGCTGGAAGTCAGTGCCCACGGTAAGGTGTTCGAGCAGATCCTTCATCAGTATTCCGTGCCTACGGACCGGGTAGTGCTGGAGATCAACGAATCGCTGATCGACCAGGACAAACACCTGATCGCGGCGATAGAAAACTACCGCTCGCTAGGCTACAGGATCGCCTTTGATCACGTCGGCAATCACCAGAGCAAATTGTATCGTTTGTGGGGTGCCCAGCACGATTTTATCAAGTTTGATGTTTCCGTGATTCACCAGGCCGCACAGCAACCTTCGCTGGCCAAAGCCTTGGGCGGGCTGGTGCATGCGGTACAGGACCTGGGAAGCACACCAGTGATCGTGGGGGTGGAAACGCAACAGCAACTGGATATTGCGATTGCTTCCGGCGCGACTATACTACAGGGTAACTTCCTGGCCCAACCGGTGGTTGCCAAAGTGCTGAACGACCAGTTCCAGCACCGTGCACCGAAGGTGGCCTAAACATCAGTTTGGTTTATCATAATGGATGGGTTGGCTGGCTGCAAAAAAGCTTTCATGGAAGCCAGCAGCACTAATATAACAGTCAATTATAAATTAATGATTAACCATTCTTTTGTGAATAATAAGAATCCGGCTACATTAGCCCCTGTTTACATCGGCACGAGCCAACATGACAACTAGAAAAAAACATTTATTGCCTGGCTTTGGCCTGTCGCTAGGCTATACACTGGTGTACCTTAGCCTCATCGTATTAATCCCGTTAGCAGCTGTTTTCATCCGTACCACAGAGTTAAGCTTTAGCGAATTCTGGGCGGTAGTCACCACGCCACGTGTGCTGGCCACCTACCGTCTAACCTTTGGCGCATCCTTCCTTGCCGCGTTGATCAACCTGGTGTTTGGCCTGCTCACTGCCTGGGTACTGGTACGCTACCAGTTTTATGGCAAAAAAATACTGGATGCACTGGTGGATCTGCCGTTCGCTTTGCCGACAGCCGTCGCAGGTATCTCACTGACGGCGATCTACGCCCCTAACGGCTGGCTGGGACAATGGCTGGAGCCTCATGGCATCAAAGTCGCTTTTACGCCTATAGGCGTGGTGGTTGCCCTGACATTTATCGGCTTGCCTTTTGTCGTGCGTACCGTGCAGCCGGTGCTGGAAGATTTCAGTACCGAACTGGAAGAAGCGGCTGCCAGCCTGGGTGCCAATCGCTGGCAAACATTTTTCAAGGTAATTCTTCCGGCGATCTGGCCTGCGTTGCTGACCGGATTTTCCTTATCTTTTGCCCGTGCAGTGGGCGAGTATGGCTCGGTGATTTTCATTGCCGGTAACATGCCTATGATTTCGGAAATCACGCCGCTGATGATCATTACCAAACTTGAGCAATATGACTATGCCGGCGCCACTGCGATCGCGGTGGTTATGCTGGTGATTTCTTTCATCCTGCTGCTGCTGATCAACCTGCTGCAATGGTGGAGCAGTCACCGCCATGGCGGCAAGTAATGGCCACACGTACACTGATCGTTCAATAGAATAAACGAAAAATATGCATACAACTCAATTAGAACAATATCAGGGCAAGGTGGCTTACAAACGCGCCACTTCAGAGCCTGCCTGGGTGCGCTGGTCACTGATAGGCATCGCATTGGCATTCCTTGCCTTATTCCTGCTGATTCCGCTGGCAGCGGTGTTCGCCGAGGCATTCCGTAAAGGCTGGGGCGTTTACGTCGCCGCCATTACCGAAGCGGATGCCTTGTCGGCGATGAAGCTGACATTGATCGCCTCCCTGGTTTCCGTGCCTTTAAACCTGGTGTTTGGTATTGCCGCTGCTTGGGCAGTGACCAAGTTTGATTTCCCAGGCAAAAGCTTCCTGATCACTCTGATCGATTTGCCGTTTGCCGTGTCACCGGTGATTGCCGGTTTGATCTTCGTGCTGATCTTCGGTTTGCAAGGCTGGTTCGGCGAGTGGCTGATAGATCATGATTACAAGGTCGTATTTGCGGTCCCCGGCATTGTACTAGCCACTATTTTCGTGACATTCCCGTTTGTCGCACGTGAGCTGATCCCGTTGATGCAGGCACAGGGTAAGGAAGAGGAAGAAGCTGCGTTGGTTTTAGGAGCCTCCGGCTGGAAAATGCTGTGGCACGTCACCCTGCCGAATGTGAAATGGGGCCTGATCTACGGTGTGATCCTGACCAATGCCAGGGCGATGGGTGAGTTTGGCGCAGTATCGGTGGTCTCCGGCCATATCCGCGGCATGACCAATACCATGCCATTGCATGTGGAAATCCTATATAACGAATACAACTACGCGGCAGCGTTTGCAGTGGCCTCACTGCTGACATTGCTGGCACTGGTAACGCTGGTTTTGAAAACCTATGTCGAATGGCAGGCATCGCGTGATGCCGCTACTCAGGAAAAGGAAGTGACGGTTTAACATGAGTATCACCATACAACAAATTAGCAAGGGTTTTGGTCAATTCAGCGCATTGCGTAATATTGATCTGGAAGTGCCTAGTGGTGAGCTGGTCGCCTTACTCGGCCCTTCGGGCTGCGGTAAAACAACACTGCTGCGTATCATTGCCGGACTGGAAACACCGGACAATGGCCAGGTGCTTTTTGATGGCGTAGACACCACGCATGCAGATGTGCGTGACCGCCAGGTGGGTTTTGTATTCCAGCACTATGCGCTGTTCAGGCACATGACCGTGTTTGAAAACGTTGCTTTTGGCCTGCGCGTGCGCCCTAAGGAAACCCGTCCTTCCAACGCCGAAATCAAGAAACGCGTACATGACCTGCTGAAACTGGTGCAGCTGGATTGGCTGGCTGACCGTTATCCACCGCAACTTTCCGGTGGCCAGCGTCAGCGTATCGCCCTGGCCCGCGCATTAGCAGTTGAGCCAAAAGTGCTGTTGCTGGATGAGCCATTTGGGGCGCTGGATGCCAAAGTTCGTAAAGACCTGCGCCGCTGGTTGCGCCGTTTGCATGACGAGCTGCATGTCACCAGTGTATTTGTCACGCACGATCAGGAAGAAGCGCTGGAAGTGGCCGACACTATCGTTGTGATGAATCACGGCCAGATCGAACAGGTAGGGTCACCACAAGCGGTGTACGACAACCCGGCCACACCATTCGTGTATGAATTCCTCGGTAATGTGAATGCATTTGAAACCCCTCAAGGCAAAGGGTTTGTGCGACCTTACGAGATCGCGGTCAGCCGCGAACCTGCCGTGAACACAATTGCCGGTGCACTGACTTACGTACATTCAGTCGGTTCGTTAGTGCGTCTGGAAATCAAACGCACCGATAATGAACAATACGTGGATGTGGAATTGGGCCGCGATGTGTTCAACCAGTTGAATTTCAAGCAGGGTGAGACGGTGTATATCAAGCCTACACAATTGCGCGTGTTTTAACCGCCACTTAAACAAAAAGGCGTAACGGATAACGTTACGCCTTTTTGTTTTTGTACACCGTGTCTATGGATTATGCTTTG